>ENA-ORSX01001144-ORSX01001144.1-human-gut-metagenome-genome-assembly--contig:-NODE-1144-length-20758-cov-2.342269_pt1 | contig 20758 bp, 16 predicted proteins | sample MGYA00241904_ERZ509172 | MGnify/ENA primary metagenome ERZ509172 (study PRJEB26280, sample SAMEA2338795) | human gut metagenome | biome: human gut; feature: human-associated habitat; material: faeces...
CTGCTGGCGGGCTTTGCAATGGCCCTGCTGTGCAGCGCGAATGCTTCTACTTCCGGCGCGACCCTGCTGCTCTGTGCATTTGTTGGTGCGGCAATCGCGATCTATGACTTCTCGATGAACACCAAGATTAAGGCAAATGCCGGCGCTGGCAATATGGGAGGTGACTCGGATGGCATATAATATTCCTGAAAAGTATCAGGATCTGACTCCGGCTCCGCAGCTGGACAAAAAGACCCTGAATAAGATGGTTTGGCTGTCCTGCTTCCTGCAGGCATCCTTCAACTACGAGAGAATGCAGGCCTGCGGCTGGCTGTGGGGCATGCTTCCGGGTCTGCAGAAGATCCACACCAACAAGGAAGACCTGAAGGCCTCTATGGCACACAACCTGGACTTCCTGAACACCCACCCGTTCCTTGTAACGTTTGTTATGGGTATCGTGCTCTCGCTCGAGCAGAACAAGGCTGATACCACTACCATCCGTTCCGTTCGTATTTCCGCTGCCGGTCCGCTGGGTGGTATCGGTGATGCACTGTTCTGGCTGACGCTGGTTCCGATCACCGCCGGCCTGACCGCGAACATGGCGCGCACGGGCAACTTCATGGGCGCGATCCTGTTCCTGATCATTTTCAACGCTGTGCAGTTTGTAGTCCGTTTCGGCCTGATGTACTGGTCTTACGGTCTGGGTACCAAGGCAGTTACGCTGCTGGCGTCGAGTGCGAAGGAGTTCACCCGTGCGGCGAGCATCCTCGGCGTATTCGTAGTAGGCGGCCTGATCGCTACCTATGGCTCCACCAGCGTTCGTATGATCGTTGGTTCGACGCAGATCAACATTCAGGGTCTGCTGGATGGCATCCTGCCCAAGCTGATCCCGCTGCTGATCACCCTCGGTATCTATGCGCTCATCAAGAAGGGCTGGACGCCTGTTAAGTGCATCCTGCTCATTCTGGCCTGCGGTATCGTAGGTTGTATGTTCGGTATCTGGAGCGGTAACTCTCAGGCGATGGACGCTGACGGCAAAACCATCCCCGGCGGCTACAACCCGCTCGTTGCGTGGTATGATTATCCGGAACCCGCTCCGGCTGAAAAGTCCGGCCAGCAGGCTTGGGATGCCCTGACCTCGGTTGTGACCGAGCTGCAGGAGTCGGGCGTTACCGTAACCATGCCCGAATAAAATCGAAAAGCTTGGCGGTGTGATCCGCTGAGGTGTGATAGGGGGAGATGGTAATGCGATCATTTCCCCCTATTCCTTCAAACAGCAGAAATCAGGTGTTCATGTGAGTGCAGCAACAGTTTCCGTTATTTTTTTATTGTTTGCCGTGTATGTCGGCTTTCAGGTGGTAAAGAACTTTCAGCTTCGCAACCTGAATAAGGCGCTTGCGCAGAAGGATTATGATCTGGTGGAAAAGCTCGCCGCTATGGGGCTTTCCCGCAAGCTGCTGGGACAGTACAACTGCGACCTGTATCAGCTGCGGGCGCTGTATCTGGGTGAGGATGTGCCTCGGTTTGAGGCGCTGCTCCGGCAGATGATCGCAACAGAATATAAAAATCCTGCGGATAAAAAAAGCTTTCTCGAGCAGTATTTTCATACGTTTCTGCTGCGGGAAAACAAACAGTATGCCGACTGGCTGCTGGAGGCGATCCGCGCGTTCGGAGACGAGGTGTTCACCCGTTATAATGAACAGGCTTATGCGGTGATGATCGAAAAACGCAGCGATTTGATTGAAACGATGGATCATCAGATCGATACAAAGCAGTACTACGGCTTTTCGCTGGGTGTCATCCTGTTTATGATCGCCCGGCAGTATGAGTATTTGAACGATACGGCAAATGCGGTATTGTACTACAAAAATGCGAAGATATGTTTCCATCCGAAGGCGATCTATGTTCCGGTGATCGAGTCTTGCATCGAACGTCTGGAACAGCCGGAGGAGCGGGAGACTGCCCGTGCATAAGGAATGCGCGGCGTGAGTAGGAAAACGTAGATGAGATAGGAGAAGAATGATGATTGGATTACTGGTTACGGGACATGCTAACTTCGGCTCCGGCCTGACAAGCTCGCTCAATCTGATTGCCGGTGAGCAGGAGCACTATAAATATGTGGATTTCCTGCCTGAATACAGTCTGGAAGACCTGTCGCGTGAGATCACCAAGGCATTGGATGAGCTGAAGGACTGCGAAGGTATTCTGGTATTTTCCGACCTGCCGGGCGGCACGCCGTTCAAAACGGCGGTGGAAGTAGGTTTCCCGCGCGGCAATGTAAACGTGATCGCAGGCACCAATCTGCCGATGATGGTCGAAATCGCCATGTCGCGCAAATTCATCGATGACCTTGAGATGCTGACGCAGGCTGCGTTGGACACCGGCAAGGAACAGATTGTTAGATATGAATTCAAGAAGGTGGAGCAGCAGGAGTCGGAAGACGGGATCTGAGCTGCGTGCCTTAGATGATAAAATCTGGTTTTCGGAAGACATGACCCGCCGCCCGGTGCGTCGGCCGCGGGCCGAAAGGAGATAGAATAGATAATGGACAAGATTTTTAACGTAACTGCGGAACAGATGCAGCAGACTTCTTCGGTTTTTACACTGAGTGAGATCTATCAGCAGCCCGCAACATGGAAAAAGACCTGTGATCAGATCCGCGCGAATAAGGATGCGCTGAAGAAATTCATCGATCAGGTCATCACCTGCGAGGATTTTGATGTCATCCTGACCGGTGCGGGCACCAGTGAGTTCGTAGGCAACGCGCTGTTCCCGGCGCTGACCAAGGGGCTGAATTTCAAGGTCAAATCCTATGGCACGACCGATCTGGTTGCAACGCCGGAGGCCTATCTGTCCCGCACCAAGCCCACGCTGCTGATCAGCTTCGGCCGTTCGGGCAACTCGCCGGAGTCGGTTGGTGCGATTGACGTGGCAGAGGCGGTGTGCGACCATGTGTTCCATCTGTTTGTGACCTGCAACAAGAACGGCGCACTGTCCAAGCGTGCAGACACGACCGGCAACTGCTTTGCGATCAACCTGACGGATGAGACGCATGACCAGAGCTTTGCCATGACCTCCAGCTTCTCGAATATGTATCTGGCGACCTATCTGTGCTTCCATCTGGATGATCTGGATGCAGCGATCGCGGATGTGGAGAAGGTAATGGCAGCCGGACAGTCCTTCCTGGACGGTAAATTCGGTGTGGCGCAGAAGATCGTGGACGAGTATGATTTCAACCGTATTGTTTATTTGGGCAGCAACTGCCTGAAGGGCATTGCGCAGGAATCTGCACTGAAAATGCTGGAGCTGACAGCCGGCCGTGTGGTCACGATGTATGACACCCCGCTTGGTTTCCGCCATGGCCCGAAGTCAATTATCGATGGCAACACCATCACGGTAGTATACCTGAGCGATGATCCCTATACCCGTCAGTATGAGGTCGATCTGATCAAGGAGATGAGCGGACAGCGCAAGGGCAATAAGATTGTTGCGGTCATGTCCAAGGCGGATGATGCGGTAGCAGCGCTGGTAGATTATACGGTGGTTTACGATTTGGAAGGCGCGACGGCAAGTGTTCTGCTGGGCCTGGATGATATTCTGTTTGCCCAGACACTGGCAGTGCTCAAGTCGCTGTCCATGAAGATCACGCCGGATAACCCCTGCCCGACCGGCGAGGTCAACCGCGTGGTCAAGGGCGTGACGCTGTATCCGTACACCCGCGCCTGATGGAAGCAAAACACCTGCGGATGAAAACAGGCAGGTGTGCATATCCCGTGCGGCGCGGGAAAGGAAGAGGGACGGCCGCGGCCGTCCCTCTCGCTGTGTGCAGGGAAATAAACTGAGCATAAGGAGCAAAACATATGAATTGGGAAGTAATCCTGTGGTCTTGCGGAACGGTGGCTGTGCTGGTAATCATCGCTGCGCTGGTTCTATCTATCATGTCGGCGCGCAATATGAAAAAAAGCCGTGACCGCATGGCAAAATTGCAGACGGATATCAAGGTTGGCGCAAAGGTGCTGTTTGGCGGCGGCATTTTCGGCACGATCGTCGGCATTAAGGATGATGTGATCACGGTTGAGGTCAGCAAGGGCATGACCCTGCAGGTATCGCGCTACGGGATCCAGACGGTAGAGGACTAAAATCAGAAGAGGAAGGCGCTTATGCGTCTTCCTCCTGAAATACCTGTTTGGCGTATTCACTGGGTGATTGTTCGAAATATTTTTTGAATAACCGGGAAAAATAATGGATCGAACTGAAACCGAGCAGTTCGGCGATCTCGCTGATGGTATGCTGGTTTTCCCGGATCAGCTCCTTGCTTTTTTGCAGCTTGATATTGAGCAGATAGCTCTTTGGGGAATTATTCAAATGCGTTTTGAATAAGGACTGCAGGGAGGAGCGTGACAGGAAAAACTTGTGACAGATCTCCTCGATCGTGATGGGTTCGGTCACGCGCTCCTCCATATAAGTGAGGATCTGTTGGAGCAGGTCGTTCTGATAGGTCGGGCTGGACGCAGACAAGGTTGGTTCGTCCTCTGGGTCGCAAAAAAGCAGCAGATGGGTGAGAACCTCCTGCATATGGCAGATCATCAGTGTTCGTGTATGGGCTGTGTGCGTGGCGCAGTCCTCGGTCAGCCGGCGCAGGGCATCACGCAGCCCGCCGGTACAGTGGAAAATGCGGCCGAGCAGACGGTAGGGTTTAACGATCTCCATATCGAACACCACGGAGAGATAGCTGCAGGCGCGTTCCCTTTGCAGCAGTTTGGGGTGCTTCGTATCCGGACCGAGCAGGATGGCATCCCCCGCAGTAAGCGCATAGGCATTATCCGCCCGTGCAACGGACAGCATACCCTGCGTCACATACAGCAGCTCATAATATTCATGCGCGGCTTTGTGGAAACGGCAGGGCGGTTCTTCGGCGGAATGATAGCAGTCGAAAATCTCGAGGATATGGAATTGCACCGGTGTGTGCTGCAAGGTGTACGGACGCAGCAGCGGGTACTGTTTGAAGCGGCTTTCCGGTGTGATAAGCGAATAGGATGCTTCGGCTGAGATGGGAACAACATTAAAAAATACGCCGGGTTTGAGCCGCAGATAATGATGGATCGTAAACGCACTGGGCGTTTCTGTGCCGGGCCGTGCGGAGAGCAGGATCACGGCAAGCCCGCTGATCAGTTCGATACAAACCTCATGCGGAAAACAGTAAAGCTGTTCGATTGTTTTGCTTTGTGCAGAAAACTGCATGCAGGCAAGATGCTGCTGCTCCAAATCAAGCGGTTCATAGTAGACGGAACCGAATTGGCAGAAGCTTTCAGTCATGACAGTGTTGGTCATCTGATATCCCCCGGGAAGTGATCCCACATTGGTATGTTGTGTGACAGCCTACGAATGTTCCTTTTATTTTATACGAAAATTGGAAAAAAAGCAAGTCCGCATCGCCCGGTGGTCACGGGGATGCGGAAACAGTACGACAGCGGCAGGCTTGCGTCCCGCTGACAGGAGGTTGGAAAAATGATCATTCAAAGTAAAAAGGTCTGGCTGGCCGACCAGTTTACAGCAGCGCAGATCGAGATGGAAGGCGGAAAGATTGCCGGTATCTATGATTACGGCACCAAACCGGTCGATCGGGACTATGGCAGCGAGCGGATTCTGCCGGGCTTTATTGATGTGCATTGCCATGGTGCATTCGGCTTTGATACCAATGATGCGGAGGAAGAGGGTCTGCGCTACTGGCTCCGCCATGTGGTGGATGAGGGCGTGACCGCCCTGCTGCCGACGACGATCACCCAGAGTGAGCAGGTGCTGACCGCAGCACTGGAGAATGTTGCCAAGGTAGTGGCGGATGGCTATGAGGGTGCCGAGGTGCTGGGTGTGCACTTCGAAGGCCCTTATCTGGATATGGTGTACAAAGGCGCCCAGCCGGAGCAGCATATCGTCAAGCCGACGATCGAGCAGTTTGAACGCTATCAGAAGGCGGCGAACGGCTTGATCAAGTACGTTACCATGGCGACCGAGACCGACGAGGATTTTGCCCTGACACGTTACTGCGCGGAGCACGGCATTGTGGTCAGCATTGGGCACTCTGCGGCAACCTATGAGCAGGCGGTAATGGCGTTTGCCAACGGCGCACGCTCGATGACGCACGTGTATAACGGCATGACGCCGTTTAATCACCGCGCAAACGGCTTGGTAGGTGCGGCTTACCGTCTGCGCAGCATGTACGGTGAGTGTATTTGCGATGGCAACCACTCTACACCGGCGGCACTCAACCTGTTCTTCCGCGAAAAGGGGCCGGATTACGGTCTGCTGGTGACGGATGCGCTGATGGCTAAGGGAAAACCGATCGGTTCCAAGTTCCTGTTCGGTGGCAATGAGATCGAGATCTATCCGGACGGCAGTGCGCATCTGACCTCGACCAAGGGGCTGGCCGGCTCGACGCTGCGTGTCAACGATGGTCTGCGCATCCTGATCGAGGAGGCACAGGTGCCGGTCAGCGCGGCGATCAATGCATGCACGAAGAACCCGGCGGCTTGCCTGCGGGTGGATGACCGCAAGGGAGCGATCCGGGTCGGGCTGGATGCCGATCTGGTGGTACTGGATCGTGATTATCAGGTGCTCCAGACCTATTGCATGGGAAAAGGAATGTTAGATGAGTAAAAAGCAGAAGATTCAGACCCGGCTTTCCGGACGCAATATCTATACAGATAAAAAGAACCGCACCATTTACTATGACATGTGGACCAAACGCGGTTATGTGGTGGAACCCAAGCTCGAAAATAAGATCACCTTTTATAAAAACCGTTTGGTAATCATTCTGTTCGCAGCGATTTTGTGTGCAGGCACCTTCCTGTCTGCACAGCAGGCTGCGGTGGCAGGTGTGATATTCTTTGTGCTGGTAGAGCTGCTGTACCGTGTGCGGGTATTCAAAAAAATGCAGGTGGTAGAGGATTTCGACCGTGGCCGGCGGATTACGCCGCTGGAATCCATCCTTGCGCATAAGAGCAAGGAAAAAGTGGTGATGCTGGCGATCCTGTATGCGGCTTTCGCCGTGCTGGTCATGCTGAACGCGTTCGATCAGCATTATACATCGGCGCTGATGCTGCTCAGTGTGGGCGGAGCGATCCTCGGCGTATATTTCTGCGCCCTGCATGTGATCGCACTGACCAAAATGAAGTAAGCGGCAAAAAATCCCCGCCGCAAATGCGGCGGGGAATATGCGCGGGGGGAGGGGTCAGGCCTTTCCGGCAGAGCCGCACAGGCCGATCTTGTCCTTGACGACCGATACAACATTTTCCATACCGGCTTTGCTGTACTTTTTGGGGTCGAATACTTCGGGATCGCGGGCCAGATACGCCTTAACGCCGTCGCTGAAGGCAATGCGCAGTTCGGTGGCAAAGTTGACCTTGCAGATGCCGCGGCGGATGGCTTCGCGGACGGACTCATCCGGTACGCCCGAAGCGCCGTGCAGCACCAGCGGGATGGATACGACCGAGCGGATCGCGCTCAGGCGGTCAAAGTCGAGCTTGGGCACGCCCTTGTACAGGCCGTGTGCCGTGCCGATGGCAATGGCGAGGGAATCTACGCCGGTGCGTGCAACAAATTCCTGCGCCTGTGCGGGATCGGTAAAGGGGTTGCCGTCGCCGCCTTCGAGGTCATCCTCCTTGCCGCCGACCTTGCCGAGCTCAGCTTCCACACTGATGGACGAGGGCGCACAGGCTGCGGCAACGCTGTGGGTAACGGCGATATTTTCCTCAAAAGAGCCGTGGGAGCCGTCGATCATGATCGAGGTGTAGCCGGTGCGCAGTGCCTGCATGGCAAGGTCGAAGCTTTCGCCGTGATCGAGATGCATGGCGACCGGGATGGCGGTGCGCTCGGCGGCAGCGCGTACCATGGCAAGATAATAATCCAGCCCCGCATATTTTACGGTGGACGGCGTGGTTTGCAGGATTACGGGGGAGGACAGCTCCTCCGCTGCGCGGACAACCGCCATGACCATTTCAAGATTTTCCACATTGAAAGCACCGACCGCGTATCCGCCGGCCTGTGCGTCCAAAAGCATTTTCTTTGTGGTTACCAAAGGCATAATAAATCCTTCTTTCTATTTGTATTTGTAATAGTCGTTTGCTTTATTATAGCATAGGGCGGAACAATAGGAAAGAATAATTGCAGCAGGATAACCGGCAGCTGGCTGATATGCAACCGGCTGTGCAGTATGTATTGCAGAGGAAGGGACGCGGCACGGTCCGCGATCCGGAGAGGAGAAAACATTATGAACGAAAATCCGCTGAAAAAGTTAGTAGAACTGCAGAAGCAGGGCAAAAGCGTGGGCATTTATTCGGTGTGCAGCGCGAATGGCTATGTGATCGAGGCGGCGCTCAAGCGCGGCCTGTCGGACGGCTCCTGCGTGCTGATCGAGAGCACGGCCAACCAGTGTGACCAGAACGGCGGCTACACGGGTATGAAGCCGATGGATTTTAAGAAATTTGTGCTTGGCATTGCGGAGCAGGTTGGGTTTGACACCGGGCGCCTGTTCCTCGGCGGTGACCATCTCGGTCCGTTGACCTTCGCCGGCAAGCCCGAAGCGCAGGCTATGGCTGATGCCGAAGAACTGATCCGTCATTATGTTGGCGCAGGCTTTACCAAGATCCACATTGATACCAGCATGAAGGTTGCGGATGATGATCCGGATACGCGTCTGAGCGATGAGATCATTGCGCGCCGCGGCGCGCGGCTGGCGCGTGTGGCGGAGGAAACCTATCGCAAGCTGCTGGAGACCGAGCCGGATGCGATCGCGCCGGTGTATATCGTCGGCAGTGAGGTGCCGATCCCGGGCGGTCAGGTCGGCGCGGATCAGGGTGTGCAGGTCACGCGCGTGGAGGATTTCAAGAATACGGTGGCGGCGTTTGAAGCGGCCTTCCGCAAGGAGGGTCTGGATGAGGCGTGGAATAACGTTATCGCAGTGGTGGTACAGCCCGGCGTGGAAGAGAAGGACAGCGGCTGCACCGAGTATGACCGTGCCAAGGCAGCGGAACTGATGGCATCGATCAAGGATTTCCCCAATCTGGTGTTTGAAGGACACTCCACGGATTACCAGACCAAGATCAAACTGCGTGAGCTGATCGAGGATGGCGTAGGCATTCTCAAGGTCGGCCCGGCGCTGACTTTTGCCATGCGCGAGGGGATGTTTGCACTGGCGCATATTGAGGAGGAGCTGCTGTACGGCACGGAGATCGAGCCGAGCAACTTTATCCGGACGCTGGATGAGGCCATGCTGGCAGATGGCAAGCATTGGCGCAAGCACTATCAGGGCACGGAGCTGGAGCAGCGTATGAAGCGTAAGTACTCCTTCTCCGACCGCTGCCGTTATTATATGCCGACACCGGAGGTCGAGGCGGCAAAGGAGCGCCTGATCGGTAATTTGCGTACGCAGGGCATCCCGCTTAACCTGCTCAGCCAGTTTATGCCGATTCAATATACCAAGGTGCGCGAGGGCGTGCTGGAAAATGATCCGGTGGCACTGGTGGAGGATCGTATCACCAACACGATCGATGAATACCTGTATGCGACCCATCAGAAGGAACTGATGTAATACAGCACTGCTGGTTTTCTTGATGCTGTGCTGCGGCGGAGAAAAGAAAAACAGAACCGCAAATGAAAAAAGTCAGGCTATATGCCTGACTTTTTTCATTTTATGGGTGCGCTGTGGCAAATACGGTCAGCGGGTGTGTGGGGGATACTACCTCCCGTTGGTGTCCGGCGACACAAAATGCAGAGGTTTGCGGCAGTAAAAAAGGACGGCGGTTGCCGTCCTTTTTTGATTCAAGCTGCAGTGTCCGGAGCGACATCAGCGATATCTGTGTAGGTATCCAGATCAGTCGGGAGCGTGACGGTGACGCTGTTGCCCAGTGCGTTGACCGTGCCGTTTACCGTCATATCCATGGTTATGGTCTGTCCCTCTTCGGTCACATCGACCTTCATGGAAATATCAATGGACTGTACCTTGCTGCCCGAGACGGTGGCCTTGGCGACGATATCGCGGATCTGCACGTCAGAGGTCAGGGCATCCGTACCCATGCTGCCCAGAATGGAATCAACCAGTCCTTCCATACCGGAAGCGGAGTAGGTGACCGTGGTCTTGCCGCCCGAAACCGCGATATCTTCGATCAGGCAGAGCGGTTCGGACTGCATCGAGGTCAGGTCGCCCATCTGCGCCATGGCGTCCTCAAAGGACATCGGCATTTTGATCTTCTGGCCGCCTGCATTCATGTAATACACACCGTTGGTGTAGTAGTAGGCGATCGGAAGCTCCATATCGGTTTGTGCATCAGGTTCGGTTACCAGCTCGGGATTGATGTGCATTTTCATGGCACCGGTCATCGAGAGCTTGGACTGATCCATGTGCTCCAAATCCATATCAGCCTGCATCGTTACCGGCATGGAGAGCGTCAGCAGTTCCTGCTCGTCGAGAGAAGCCTTGGCGTCAATCTTCATAGAGATATCCGACTTGGTGGCCTGATTCATCTGGGAAGCAGCCTTCATATAATCGTCATACCGGTCAAAGAAGAGGAGCAGGGAAGAGGCCTTGTTCTGTTCGATCGCGCCGTCCTTGACCAGCTTTTCCAACAGGCTCGTGCCCTTTTCGGACTTTACATCCGCATGCAGGGCAGTCAAGCTCATTGCGGCAACATGGTCGCGCAGGAATTTGCTTTCGTTGCAATTTGCAAAATCAACCAGACCAATGGACTTGCCGAAATCCAGCGCCTTGGCATATGTAAAATCGCCCTGTTCCCCGTCTGCATAGCCGAGGGAACGCAGCAGGAAGGTGGTGTACATCTGTGCCGAGCAGCTGCTGCGCGGGGAGAAGGTTGTGTCCGATGTGCCGTCAGTCAGCTTGTTCTCATACAGATACTGCACATACGGCTTTTCCCAGCCGGCCAAATCGGTGAACGGCGCGGTGTAGGTGAGTTTCTGCGCTTCCTCTTCCTTGCCGAGCAGGCGAACCAGCATTGCTGCGGCTTCGCCGCGATTGGGCGCGCGATCCAGCTCGTAGCCGGATTCAGTACCCTGAAACAGGCCGACTTCCTTGAGCTGATCGGCGCAATGCTCAAAATTGGCGGCGCCCGCGGTAACGGCTAAGCCGGCCGCGGCCAGCACAGAGGTCAGAGCGATTTTAAGACCTTTCTTCATAGAGGATCCTCCTTTTATTGCAGTGCTTTGACTGCTGCTTTTTTATTTATACTTTGCAAATATTATTTGCAAGGTATATTTTGTGTCATTATGCTGCGATGCTTTTTATTATTCCGCCCTCAGCTCCCATCATCGTTACCGATGATAACGGTTTATAAAAGTATAGCATTTCCAATGGTCAAAGTAAACAAGAACTTTGACTCAGGAAAAGAAAAATTAGCGATATGCTGTAAGCAAAGTAAAAGGAGAAAAAAGTGCAAAAGATGACTGTGGGTCAGTTTGCTGAAGCAGTTTATGCGTATTTAGGATATATACGTGAGAATTGAGATTATCGTAGCTTTTGATGATTTCAAAACCTTGGGGTAGAGTGTGGCGGTCGAGGTAATGAGAACCTCGCTATTTATGTTACGGCATGAAAAAAGCAGACTTGCACAATGCAAATCTGCTTAAAGTGGTGGACCTGAAGAGATTCGAAAAGCATAATTCAATTTTTCTGAATTTCTACTATTCCATTAAGTGCAAATATGCGCATAAAGTTGTGATTCTCATGACATGTTGTACATACTGTTCTGGTTATTATCATTCCGATTGCTGTCAGATTGCTGTCATTTTTGTAAATGAATCAGCACGATGATTTATAATAAGATGAGGTGACCGTATGAGTAAAGTGATATGTATAGCGAATGCAAAAGGTGGAACGGGAAAAACCACCACAACCTTCAATCTGGGCGCAGCGATTGCCCGTAAAGGAAAAAGGGTACTTCTCATTGACAATGACAGTCAGGGATCTCTTACAAAAGCAATGGGACTTACACCGCTCAACTGTAAAGTATCGCTTGCCACTTTGATGTGCCAAGCTCTTGACAGCCCAGAATTGATTGAGCCCGGTATTAAACAGGCAATTCTACATCAAAACAATATCGACCTGCTTCCAGCAAACCAAAAGCTGAGTGGTATTGCGACACGCTTATCGGTCATGCAGGCAACGGCATCCATGTTCGGTGAACAGGACGATATTCAGCCGGTTTATGTGCTGAAAACCATTGTGGATATGCTTCGTTCGCAATATGATTACATATTGATAGACTGCAGCCCACATCCAGATTTGCAAATAATCAATGCACTTGCTGCATCAGATGAGGTCATCATCCCTGTGCAGGCACATTATCTGGATGCGGAGGGTCTGCCGGATACATTGGAACTGGTACGGCGCGTGCGAGCCGCTTATTAACCAAACCTTTTTGTGTGCGGCCTGCTTTTGACCATGTATAAAGGCCGCACACTACTCGCCAAGGCGGTGAAGGAACAGATCGAGGAGGATTACGGAACACAGATTCATGTATTCGCGCAGCCGATCGACTACTCCATACGCGTAGCGGAGCATTCGGCCTATGAAGAGAGCCTTCTGGATTACGCGCCGGACTGTCCGGCAGCGAAATCATACGCCATGATGGCAGAGGAAGTGTTGTCACATGGGTAAGCCGAATATAGCCGCGACACTGCGGCGGAGAGCTGATACGGCGTCATCTGCAGAGCCGCCTGCTGCGGTGCAAAGCGCAGAGGATCAGGCGTATGAACTTCTGTTTGGCGGGAAAATATCACCGCCGACGGGAAAGAAAAATGCCAGACTGCCGATCGAACACCTGCATCCGTTTCGCGCTGCCAATATCGGATTCAAACCATACAGCGAAGAAAACTTGCGTGCCTTGGCAGATGATATTGCAGCCAACGGACTCATTGAGGCAATCAAGGTTCGGCCGATTGACAATGGTTATGAAATTCTCAGCGGACATAACCGTGTTGCCGCCTGCAAATTGCTTGGTTGGACGGAGATTCCGGCCGATATCGAACCTGTCAGTGACGACCGCGCTATTGTGATTGCCACAGTGACCAATCTCCAACGCCGGCAAGGGCTGCTGCCAAGCGAGCGTGGCTGGGCATACCGTGCGCTGTTGGAGGCGCAAAGGCATCAGGGAAAACGAAACGATCTGATTGACAATACTTCAGTTGGAATTCAACAAAGGTTGACCTCCCGCGAAACAGTAGCTTGCTTTTTTGGCGTGAAATCCCATGATGTTCAGCGAGATGTCCGTATCACCTATTTAATACGTTCCTTGCTAGATGCTGTGGATGAACGTCGTTTGAACCTCATGTGCGGCGTTGCGATCTCGTATTACGACGAAGAAACGCAAAAACTGTTTTTAGAACGATTGAAAACGGATGATTGGCAGTTGACCATCGCCACAATGCAGCGTATCAAAAAATCCTGCCCGCCGCCGCATGTGGCAGCGGCAGATCTCGGAAAAGCGTGGAACCTGATCGATGCAGAAAGGCTGCAGCGCAGCAAGCCCAAAACCATTTCATTTGATCGCAAAAAGTTTGAACCATATCTCAGTAAAATCAATAATGTTCAAGACCTTGAGACAATGTTTTTAGAGTTTTTGAAGGCCAAATATTCATAAAAATCTAAGGAGAAAAGGGATTACGCGGTTGTTTATTTCGTGTAATCCCTTTCCTTAATTTGAGGAAGGGGATGCTTCATGAAAAAACTATATATGTACCAAGATGATAGGAATACCGATGTGAAGCAGTTCTTGCTTGCGTTGCCGGATAAACAAAAAGGCAAATTCTTAAGGCAAATTGCAATGCTGATATTGCCAAAAGACACGCTGGGGCGGCCGCAAGTCAAGCACTTTCAGATGGATCGATACCGTTGTCTGTATGAACTGCGGGACAAATACCAGAATCAGCGCATCCGCATTATTTTTGCGTATACCTCATCCGGCAAAGTCATTTTGCTGGAAGCTTTTATCAAGGATCACAAAAGAAAAACGGACGTGGCGCTTGCCGCCGCACTCGAAAAGCTGCGCCGTATCGAAACTGATCCGAGGCAGTTTCTATTGAAAATAGATATCCGCCAATGGATCAAAGAGTTTTCAACAAAAGGGGAATAAATGTGTATCTTTTCATTCACAGGCAGCGCCCACCGCCGCAGGCGCTGCTTTCTCACTTTTTATGAGCCTGTCGGCATGCTTCACACTTATATATGGAGGCCGCAAAGCGCATGCGCGGCCTCCCGCTTTAATTCACAACATTTCATTTTCAAATAATTAGTTGACAACACGGCGCACACACGATAAGGTAAAGATACAAAAGAAAAAATCAGGTGATTTTATGAAGTTATCCTTTGTATCTCTGCTTTGTGCTGCGCTGTTGCTCCCCCATGTAGTGGTTTCTGCCGGAGCGGCAAACGCTGTTACCGCCACCCCCACCGAATGGAAAGGCCAAACCGTTCAGATGGACGGACAGATTGTAAAAATCGAAGGCTACAACATTAAGGACAACAACTACTTCAAGCTGCGCGACCTTGGCAAACTGCTGGATTTCGAAGTCAGCTTTGATGCAGCGTCCAACACGGTAACGATTGGTGACTTATCAACCAGCTACACGATGCTGCCGGATGAAGCGCCGATCCGCACGTGGGATGATGGCTTGGGACTGGTCAGCTACATCGGCACCGGCGTCAGCGGACAGACACAGCAGCAAGCGAAGCTGACTACCCAGCGGTTTGCGGCCAATGGCAAGCCGGTTTCGCTTACGGCTTATCAGATCGCAGGCAACAATTATCTTATGCTGCGTGATGTGGCGGCGCTGACTGGCTTTGATGTGGATTACATCCCGGATGGCCGCGTTGTCCGAATCAGCGTAGAAGAGCAGGCGGACAAGCCGCAGGAAAAGCCGACCCCCGATCATTCCTCTGATGAAAACGACAGCGCTTCCGCCGCAGTGAATGATGCAACCTTGCAGGAATATGCACAGGAAGTGATTCGCCTGACCAATTTAGAACGAGCCAAAGCGGGACTGTCTGCATTAAAGGTAAATGATAAGCTCATGCAGGCTGCTGCTATTCGAGCAGGTGAATTAACAGAGAAGTTTGAACATATCAGACCAAATGGGGATGAGGTATACTCAGTCTATGGTGAGGTCGGATTCGATTTGGGGACGAAACTTGCAGGTGAAATTGCGGCCTATGGACAAAATTCTCCTCAAAAGGTGACAGATGCATGGATGCAATCCGCACGACATAGAGACTGGGTATTAAGCTCGGAATGCGTGGAAACAGGTGTGGGTGTCGTTGAATCATCTGACGGACTACTTTACTGGATACAAGTGTTCGCAGGAGCTTAATCTTGTAGTCGAGAAGCATTTCTAAAATGAATTAAACAAACAATTTATATTTGGCACACGAGCCGTCTTTCATACTTGAAAGGCGGCTTTACTATTTTTGAAGCAAAAGGAGGAAAAACATGATAAAAACTATAATGAAGCGTGTTACCGCGGGTGCGATGACAGTGCTTACCCTGCTTACCAGCGTGCCGCTGGCAGGGGCAGTAGACGGCGGGATCATGCCGCTGGCAGAGGAGGACGACAAGGCGTCCAGCGTTGAGATCAAGGTCGGAGAAGTGTATAACATTGCAGACCGCGGCGTAAAGAAGGCTTGGTTCCAGCAGAACGGCGCACCGCGCAACGTCTGGCCTATGTTCACCAAAGCGTCAGACGGTACGGAGATCCGCGCATACTGCGCAGATCACAGCAAGGGCAACCCCGGCACCGGCGGTATGCCGTTTACCGTTACCAGCCGTATCACAGATATGCACGTGTACGGTGTGGCCGTGCGCAGCGATTCCCGCATGACACTCAACGAATTTATCTCTACCGTGGGTGGATCGCTCAACAAGGGCAACTTCACAGCGGATATGTATTTCAGCGCATCGCAGGCAGCGATGTGGGCGGCGCTGGGCGATGTGCAGATCGCGGCGAATAACGGCTACGGCGTGAATTACGTCAGTTCCACATCGCTCGGCTACCGCGCTGCCGGTAAAACGCTCAGCGCCAGCAGCACATCGGAAGCGCTTACCCTGTATGCCGCTATTGAAATGCTGCGGTACGGCAATGAATTCTACAATGTGTGGGGGCCGAACGGCAAGGGTCACGCACCGTGGATCGGTGCAACCATCAACTACACACCCGGCAACATTGAGCACGCGCCTGCAGCGCAGAAAACCGGCACGATTGACGTTGGCGGCAGCATTGTATCCGGCGGTACATTCGCAGAAAAGGAAATAGATGGCCAGCAGTACATGGTGCTGCCCATGGCGGCGGCAAGCGCGACTTTTGTGCGAGGTAAAGGCGAATACGGCCAGATTTTCGTCCGCGCAGACAACGTGCCGTCCGGGGCATTCCTCATGGATGCCGCCGGCAACAAAAGCTATGACGATAACGGATCGCAGTGCCTTACGCTGCAGGCGAAATCCAACAAGGAACTGTATAAGAACGGCAATGGCATTGCCTATGGCGATACCTTCTTGTTCTGCATCCCCAAGGCCACTGCGGAGCAGATGGATGCAGCCCAACAGCCCCTTCAAACGAAATTCCTTACCAGCATGAATGTAGACCGTTATAACGTGTATGCCGCCAGCCCAAAAAACTCCGGTGTGCAGCCGGTCATTATGGTGGAACCTGCGGTACAGCGGTTAAGCAGAGAGCTGCAATTTAATTCTAATCCCCCACCTACACATGATAGTGTTAATCTCAAAATTTTGAAAACGGATAAAGATGGTGCACCACTGCAAGGATGTAAGTTTAAGATTACTTATCAGGATAAAGGGCAGCAGAAAACTGATGAACAAACAACAAACGGCAACGGAGAAGCAATTTTTATCGACTTACCCTTAAACACGGATGTCACTATTAAAGAGACAGAAGCCCCGGAGGGCTACACGCTGCTGCCGGATAAAGTAGTCAACACAGGTACGAGTGGCAAGACCGTCGAAGTCAAGCTGGCCAACTCAGATGACCACGTATTCAAGGTACACAAGACCAGCTCAGCGGATGGCCGCAACCTGATGGGTGCAAAGTTCGAGGTTAAGGGCATAGACAACGATTTTGTCAACACTTACGTAACGGACGCGCTGGGTGAGTTCACCATCCAAGGCCGAGACCTGCCGAACGGCTCTTTTGAGGTATACGAGATCGCCGCACCGGAGGGCTACGCCACAGACGGCTCGGATATCCAGACCTTCAGCTGGGACAACACCCGTGATATCACCCTGTCCTTCAAAAACGCGCCGCTGGCCGGTATCCATATCTACAAGTACGACAAGGACAGCAAGGAGCCGCTGGCCGGTGCAACCTTTGAGATCCGCCGGGACGGACAGGTGCTTCAGACCGTTAAGACGGACGTCAACGGCTATGCCAAGGTGCACAATCTCCCCAAGGGCTTTTATCAGGTGGTCGAGGTGGAGCCGCCGCAGGGCTACTTAAAGGATGAGGTTGCGCATGAGGTCTATATAGACCCCGCTGCAGATCCCACGCAGATCATCCGCGAGATTGATATTCCGAATACTAAGAAACTGTCCATCCGTATCATCAAACAGGACAAGGACACCAAAGTCCCCCTACAGGGCTGGAAGTTCGATGTGTACTACAATGACGCTAAGCTCACCTCGGTCACAACGGACCAGAACGGCGAAGCGATGATCGAGAACCTGCAGCCCGGTACATACCGTATTGCCGAGGTGGACGGCGATAAGGAACACTACAATCTGGACGCGCCGGAACAGACCATCGAGCTTGTGAAAGATCAGGCCGAGATCCCCACGCTGATTTTCCAAAATACCATTAAGAAGCACTTTGGCATCTACAAGATCGACGATGAAACGCGCGAACCTATCCCCGGTGTGACTTTTGAAATCTGGAAAGACGGCAAGCTGCTGGGCAACTACACTACGGACGAGCATGGCCGTATCTGGCTTCCCTATGCAGAACCCGGCACCTATCAGGCCAAGGAGGTCGTAACCGATCCGCGTTATGTGCTCAATGAAGCGACGTTTACCATCGAGAACAACTCGGAGTATCCCACATTCTTCACTATCCCCAATACCCGCAAAAAGGACATTATCGTAAAGAAGATCGACCTCGATACGGGCAAACCCATGCAGGGCGTGGTATTTGAGGGCTTCAAGGACGGTAAGAGCATCGGCATGTTCACGACCGGTCCGGACGGCACGTTCACCATTGACTATGCGGACCCCGGCACATACAAATTTGTGGAGCGGCATACGCTTGCCGGTTATGAGCTGAGTACGGTTGTGCTGGAGGGCGAGCACACGACCGAGCGCGATCTGGTGCTGACGCTGGACAACGTCGAGCAGAAATCCTTCATTGTGAAAAAGATCGACAGTGAAACCAAGAAGCCGCTGGCAGGCGTACAGTTCAAGATCTGGCGGGACGGCGTGTATGTCGTGACCGAAGTCTCCTGTCCCGATGGCTACCGGCTTGACCCGAAACCGCAGAATGTGATCGTTAAGGCGGGCGAACTGGCAACCGTGACCTTTGAAAACGAAAAACTTGCCGGTGTCCGCATTAAGAAGGTAGATGCGGTGACCGGCAAGGGGATTTACGGTGTGCGCTTCCTCATCAAAGACGAGCGCAACAATCTCATCGGTGAGTACAGTACCGATCAGGATGGCTATATCGAACTGGACGGCCTGCTGACAGACGGCAGGAGCGAGATCAAGATCAAAGTCGAGGAGATCGCTGCTGCCGATGGTTATGTACTGGACGATACCGTGCGCACGCTCCGCATCCGCCGCGGTGAAACGACCGAACTGAAGATCAGCAACAAACCCATACTGGGACAGATTCAGGTGATCAAGAAGTCCGCACAGGACAATCCGGTCACCAACCAGCCAAAGGGCAGCCTGCTCGAAGGCGCGGTGTTTGAAATCACCAATGCCGACACCGGCCGTGTGGTGGATACCATAACATCGGATTCCCGTGGCATTGCCGCCTCTAACCCGATCCCGCTGGGCCGCTACTATGTGCAGGAGGTACAGGCGCCGCGTTTCTATCAGCGGAACAGCGAAAAGGTCGAGGTCAAGCTCAAGGTGGAAGGCGATGTGGTGCAGATCGAGATGTACAACGACCCGGCAGACATCAACACCAGCATTGAAAAGGCCGGCAACTACACGGTAGACGCCGGCTCGAATATGCGTTATGACTTTACAAACATCGCGAACAACTCGAACGTGCCGCTGGACAACTTCTTCTGGCACGACCGCATCCCAACCGATGCTGTCCGCGCAGGCACGCTGACCACCGGCACGTACAATGCCCGCGTCTGGTATAAGATCACCTACAAGACCAACCGGAATGACTACCGCACGCTGGCGGACAATCTGCTCTCGACCAACCGGTATTCGTTCCGGATCGACAGCGCATCGCTCAAGCTGGCATCCGGCGAGTATGTAACCGACATCCGCTTTGCGTTCGGCACAGTGCCGGCCGGATTCAAGATGACCGCTAAGGCTACGCTGCTGGTCTACGTGCCGGCAAATGTATCGGGCGGCTACAACATCATCAACCGCGCGGATTGCGGCGGTTCCTATCAGGGCGAGTGGGACAACTCTACCAGCACATGGGTGACCAAGGTTTATCGTGCGCCCGCCTATACCAAGCCGACGCTGCCGCAGACAGGCTTCTAAAAGAAAGGTTTTTGCAATATGCTGAACAGGAAAAAGATCCGGTGGATCATTACCCCTGTGCTCGCCGCGCTGCTTGTCAGTGCGGCGGGCGCAGCACAGGAAAGCGAACAGGTACTACTCGAAGGCGACAAAGCAAGCTTTGAACCGGTCAGCACCGAGATGGTTCAGATCAACGGCGTGCCGATACTCACCAAGACCTTCGAGCTGTCACCGGAGGTCGATCCGTCCCTGCTGCGCGAGGAACCGTTCCCGCAGGACGGCTGCTGGTACCGCTATCAGCGTATGGATAGATCCGATCAGGAGATAACGGACACACTGCCGGTGGAGGAAACGGTCACGGTGGAAGCGCCGTCCGGTGAGCTGGCGGATGTGATCGGCCGGTTCCCGGCAACCCGGGCGTACAGTAAGGACGGTTACACCGGCGAGCTGCTGCTTGATGTGCAGAGCATCAAGGTAGAGGCAACCGGCTACAGCACGGTCACGGACAGCCATCCGCATACGGTCACGAAAACGTATGCACTGGACTACAATGACCGCAGCCTTGTACCGGAAAGCGTGCAGGCGGACGGGTTGACGCTGCCGCTCACAAACCTGCGCTGGACTGAAGCGGCAAACGTCGAGGATTCCGACGTCCCTGCTGCATGGACGGCAACGGCGACGTACAGCAAGACGACGTACACCAACCGTCAGGTAGCGAAAGGCTATCAGGCTGCGGCGGTCTACAGGGGCGAAGCCGCCAAAACCTCTATTGGCAGCGTGATCTACACTGTGACCTACACGGGCAGCAAGATTCCGGTGCTGCCGGGACTCGACCCGGACATTACCATATCCCAGATCGCAGTCAACATCATTATATGTACCCTTTCAAAGATCGCAGTCGCGACAGGGCTGGCGGTCTTGCTGATCCTGCTGCTGATCTGGCGGTATATCCGCTGGCACATTGCCCGCGTTTATGTCTACAACGAAGAACGCCGCATCCACGACGTCGTAAGCCGCCAGTATGTGCGGGTACGGACACCGAAAATACGGCTTGCGGCATTGCAGGGGCA
>ENA-ORSX01001147-ORSX01001147.1-human-gut-metagenome-genome-assembly--contig:-NODE-1147-length-20748-cov-2.345238_pt1 | contig 20748 bp, 17 predicted proteins | sample MGYA00241904_ERZ509172 | MGnify/ENA primary metagenome ERZ509172 (study PRJEB26280, sample SAMEA2338795) | human gut metagenome | biome: human gut; feature: human-associated habitat; material: faeces...
AGCCTAAACGGGAAAAATATTCCCGTAAGAATAATCCGGCGGTGGAGATGATGAAGAAAGCGGTTGATGAAAGGATTAAGAATTTCGTGGATTCGAATAATAATAGTCTGGCGATCACGTATGTGATCGGGGACTTCATTGCTAGGGAATATCCTTTTGAAGACGTGGAGCGCTACTATAACAACCTGACCCCGGAAGTGAAAGCTTCCTATCCGGGACAGTTACTCAAGGAAAAAATGACAAGCTTACGCTCGATCAACGTGGGTGGCATTGCTCCCGATATTGATTTGGTGGCTCCGGATGGAAAACATGTTAAGTTATCTTCATTGAGAGGCAAGTACGTGTTACTGGATTTCTGGGCGTCTTGGTGTGGGCCGTGTTTGGCAGAGGTGCCGAATGTGAAAGCGGTTTATGAGCAATATAAGGACAAAGGGTTCGAGATATATGGTGTGTCGTTGGACGACAAGAAAGATGCGTGGGTGAATGCCATTGAAAAGCACGACCTACCTTGGATACACGTCTCTTCTTTAAAGGGATGGGAATGTCCGGTGGCGAAGATTTACAACGTGACGGGAATTCCGAAAATGTATTTGTTGGATAAAGAAGGTCGGATCGTGGCCATGGACTTGAGAGGAGAGGCATTGAAGGAAAAAGTGGCGTCTTTTTTTAATTGAAAAAGAGACTCTTCTTGTCAACCGTTTTGACTTTTTTAGTCTATAACAAGAAAAAGGTGTTTTATGAAACACGAATTATTTAAAACAGTATGTATGAAAAAATGGATGATTGTATTGTTGGCAATGATTATTGTCATGCCGTTGTCGTCAGATCTGTACGCGGCGAGTAAGAAGAAAAAGAAAAAAGGAACCGCCACGGCAACTCTGCCGACCCCTAAGAAAGTAAGTCCTTACGAGAAGTTATTGAAGGGGAAGAACGTGGAGACTTCAAAAAGTGATTTTATCACGTTGCATAAAGTAGGCAGTAAATTGTATTTCGAGATACCCTTGAAGTACATGGATCGTGAGATATTACTGGCGTCAACCGTGACGAACGTGACTTCTCCGGAATTTTGTGACATCGGTTACAAGGCGAATAATCCCTTGCATCTGAAATTCACGAAACGGGACAGTTCTATTTTCCTGCGTTACGTGTCAACGGGCGTGACGACCGATAATTTGCAGAAGGCGATGAATAACGTGTATGGTGACCCGATCCTGTATGCCTATGACGTCAAGGCGTATAACCCGGACAGTACGGCCGTGGTGATTGACATGACCACATTGTTCACTACGAACGTGAAAGATTTGAGTTTTTTTGCGGATGCCATGATGGGGGGAATGGTGAAAATCTCTTCTTCTTTTAAAAAAGAGGCATCTTATTTGGACGAGATCAAGGCTTTCGATGATAACTTGAGCGTGAAAACGGTGATGTCTTACGGGGTGTCGTTGAGCGTGATGGGTATGATGAAATTGATGGATGATTATCCTTTCACGGCCACGGTGACCCGTTCGATCTTGCTTTTGCCGGAAGATAAGATGATTCCCCGAATCTCAGATTCCCGCGTGGGGGTTTTCAACAGTACGAAAACCCGTCTTTCTATCACGAAGGAGGATGAAATCGGGAATTATTCCGTGGCTCATCGCTGGAGATTGGAACCGAAGGACGTGGAGGCTTACAAACGGGGCGAGCTGGTGGAGCCCGTGAAACAGATTGTGTTTTACGTGGATGACGCTTTCCCAGAATTGTGGAAAGAACCGATTCGTCAGGCGGTGACTACATGGAATGCCGCTTTTGAGAAAATCGGTTTTAAAAACGTGATGGTCGCGAAGGATTTCCCGAAGGATGATCCCGATTTTGACCCGGATAACTTGAAATATTCCTGTATTCGTTACGTGGCTAATTCCACGGCTAATGCAATGGGACCGTCTTGGACAGACCCGACGACGGGAGAGATTATTAATGCCTCCGTGTTGGTTTACGGTAATATCATCCAGTTGATCAACAACTGGCGTTTCGTGCAGACCGCCCAACTTGATCCTTCCGTGAGAGGCAAGAAATTGCCGGATGACGTGGTGAAAGCCTCTTTGATCTACGTGGTGGCACACGAAGTAGGGCATTGCTTGGGATTCATGCACAACATGGCCTCTTCGGCAGCCTTCCCGGTTGATTCGTTGCGTTCTGCATCGTTTACTCAAAAATACGGAACGACACCTTGTATCATGGATTACGCTCGTTTCAATTACGTGGCGCAACCCGGGGATAAGGGCGTGAAATTGACTCCCCCGAATTTGGGTGTTTATGACGAGTTCTTGATTAAATGGAATTATCAATATATTCCCGGAACGAGAGACGAGTGGGAGGAGCAACCTATCGTGGAACAATGGGTGGACGAACATGCGGGAGACCCGATTTATCGTTATGGTCGCCAACAGATACAGACTCGTTATGACCCGAGTGCTATCGAGGAAGACTTGGGTGATGACCCGATGAAAGCCAGCGAGTATGGTGTGAAGAATCTGAAGTATATTCTTTCCAACTTGCAAGGATGGATTAATGATGATCCGGATTATTCTCACCGTCAGGCCCTGTATGGTCAGATTATGACACAATATTATCGCTATCTGAGGAACGTGATGTATAATATCGGGGGAATCTATCTGACAGAAGTGAAAGAAGGTACTCCGGGTAAGCGTTATGAGGCTGTGCCGAAAGCTCGCCAGAAAGCATCGATGGCGTGGGTGTTGAAACAGTTTAAATCTATGGATTGGTTGAATAATGCGGAATTGAAGGCTCACTTCCCGTTAAGTGTTGACGGGAGTGCAATCGTTCGGAGTCGAGTGGCCGGGGATATTCAGGGATTGATCGGTAACGTGATTCTTTCTTCTCACGTGGCGTCCTCTCCTTACTCGATTAATGAGTTTATGACGGACCTGTATAATGGCACGTGGAGTAACTTGTTACAAGGGAAGGCATTGACAGAGGGAGACAAGATTTTGCAAAACACGATGGTGGATATGGTTTGTGCATCATTGAATGATGGTGGTGCCAAGAAAAGCGCCTCTCCTTTCGGTTTTGTACCTTCTGTTGACGAGATCGTGGCTTACGGGTTGGATGAGAGTGGTTTGATCAGTCGTTTTGCCGACCAGTTCCGTGCGGTTGATGAAGAATATGGCCGGGGATACGTGGCCTCAAATATGGTGGCCGATCAGTTCGGAACTCCCGGTTACGGTTGGCAGAGAACGGTTGCCACGACGGCAATTGACGATTCCAAGGCCTATTTGCAGGATATGGCCGTGAAATCCCGGAATTTATTAAGAAGTAAAATAGGAGGAATGTCCGGAAACGCGAAAGTACATTATCAGGCTCTTCTTATCAAATTAAACAACGCGTTGAAGGACAAACTATAGTGTATGTTTTCTAGTTTGTGTTCAGAGTATGACGTCTGAAATTAATCCGGGGCAGTTCGTTTATCGAGTTGCCCCTCTTCATGTGGAATAGAATCCTTTTGAAAGCTATTAATAATTTATTAAATTCGCGTTCGATTATAATTTAGATATATATATGAGCGACAATTCCCTATTAGAGAAATTAGAGACATTTTATATTCGTTTCCGTGAGATCGGGCAGTTGATAACCGACCCGGAGGTGATACAGGACATGAATCGTTTTGTGAAGTTGAATAAAGAGTATCGTGATCTGGAACAGATCGTGGAGGCGGGAGACGAGTTGAAACGTGCGGTGAGTTCTTACGATGAGGCACAGGAAATATTGAATACGGAGACCGATAAGGAGCTGAAAGAGATGGCCGAGATGGAGATCGAGGAGCTGGATGCCAAGATTCCCGAATTGGAGTCGAAGGTGAAGATGTTGTTGGTACCAGCTGATCCGGAGGATTCAAAGAACGTGATTCTTGAAATTCGTGCTGGAACCGGGGGGGACGAGGCTAGTCTTTTTGCAGGGGATTTGTTCCGTATGTATACGAAATTTTGTGAGTCCAAACGTTGGAAAATAGAAATAACCAATTACAGTGAAGGAACTTCCGGAGGATACAAGGAAATCGTGGCGAACATCACGGGTGACGGTGTTTACGGGATTATGAAATACGAGTCGGGAGTACATCGCGTACAGCGTGTTCCGGCAACGGAGACTCAAGGACGGGTTCATACCTCCGCGGCCACGGTGGCTGTACTGCCGGAGGCAGAAGAAGTGGATGTGGTATTAAATCCGGCGGATATTCGGAAAGATACCTATTGTTCTTCCGGTCCCGGGGGACAATCCGTGAACACGACGTATTCCGCTATCCGTTTGACACATATTCCCACGGGTATCGTGGTGACTTGTCAGGACGAGAAGTCGCAGTTGAAGAACTTGGCGAAGGCAATGACCGAGTTGCGCTCTCGTATTTACGCGATCGAGCATCAGAAATATTTAGACGAGATAGCTACAAAACGGAAAACAATGGTTTCCACAGGTGACCGTTCCGCCAAGATTCGTACTTACAATTATCCGCAAGGACGTGTGACTGATCATCGTATCAATCTGACACTTTATAATTTGGCTGCCGTTATGGATGGCGAGTTGGACGAGATTATCGAGAAATTGCAGATCGAGGAGAACACGGAAAAGTTGAAGGAAAGCGGATTTTAAAGATAAAAGTTAAAAACTAAAAGATAAAAGTTAGAAGGTATGACTTATAACGAGTTATTTGAACAGGTAAAAAAGAAAAAGTCCTTCCTTTGCGTGGGCTTGGATTCAGATATAAAGAAATTACCTCAACACCTGACGGGAGCGGAGGACCCCGTGTACGAGTTTAATAAAGCTATCGTGGATGCGACGGCCGACGTGGCAATTGCCTATAAACCTAATATCGCATTTTACGAGAGTAACGGGGTTTCCGGGTGGATCACGTTGGAGAAAACGGTGAAATACATCAAATCAAAATATCCCGAAATCTTCTTGATTGCCGATGCTAAACGCGGGGACATTGGAAATACATCCGAGATGTACGCCCGTGCTTTCTTGGAGACGATGGAATTTGATTCTATCACGGTGGCTCCTTACATGGGAGAGGATTCCGTGACCCCGTTTCTGAAATACGAGGGCAAATGGGTGATTCTATTAGCTTTGACTTCTAATAAAGGTGCTTTTGATTTTCAATTCTTTGAGGAGAATGGCGTGAAATTGTATGAACGGGTTTTGCGTAAATCTCAGGAGTGGGGAAATGACCAGAACATGATGTATGTCGTGGGTGCCACGAAAGCGGAAATGTTGAGCGGTATCCGTGAGATCGTCCCGAACCACTTCTTGCTGGTTCCGGGAGTGGGAGCGCAAGGCGGCAGTTTGGAAGAGGTCGCAAAATACGGTATGAACTCCCATTGTGGGTTGATCGTGAACTCTTCTCGCGGGATTATCTTTGCGGATAAGACCGAAAATTTTGCCGTGAGAGCGAGAGAAGAGGCCGTAAAGTTGCAACAACAGATGGCAGAATTGCTTGCTGCCAAAGGGGTGATTTAAGAGAAAAAGATTAAACTATATTCAAGAGGTGTGTTGCTTGGCGACGCACCTTTTTGATTTATAAAGAGGGTAATTTTATTATTGTAGAATGCTTGCTAAAATAGGTGGTAATTTGTAGAAAATATTTTCTATAATTAAGGTGTTAACAGATAGGTCTAATCCAAGGAAACACAGGAATGTATTAAAAACTCGTCTCGAAAAGAAAGGTCGTGAGTTGACTACAATTTGTAGTCAACTGAAATTGTCCTCGTCCGATTGTAAATATTTATAGAACGGATGTTGTTGATACAGAGTAATTATTTCGGTTAATACCATCTTTCGTTTTTCCCGTTGACGAGATCATCATGGACGATTGGGGGTATGTTGTTTAAGTGTGTTGATTACAAAATTTGCTCGCTCTTCTGGTGTCCCTTTAGGCACGATTACGGGCGAGTAATCAAGTTGTTGGTAGGTGACGAGCATAACATCGTAGGTTTCGACGGCTTCTTGGTAGGTTTGTTTGCGTTCGGAATCGGTTTCGTAGATCTCGGGCCAAGGGGGAAGGATGAATACTTGCGGATTGTAGCGGAAATCTTGAACGGCATGTTGGAGTTCGGGAGATGGGGATTGATGGGTAAGGTGTGCGTAAGCGAGGGTGTCGGGGATACCCCGGTCGAAGAAAAGAACAGATTCCTGTTTTTGGTGCTGTTCGAAGGATTCCACGGAGCGGGAAAACATGAGGTGGGTGTAAGCGGGTATATTTGCCCAAGGGAGGGCGTCTCCGTTTCGGGAGACTTGTTCCCGGATAATCTCCCGGGCTATTTCGGGAACATACGGGAAGCCTTGTTGGGCCAACGTTTCCAGTAAGGTCGTTTTGCCAACACCGGGTCCCCCGGTGATGACAAAGAAGTTCGGTTTATAAATCATGTTTACAAGTTTAGGGCGTGCCGGATGAAAACGGCCAGACCGTTATCTTCATCCGCGGGCATGTTGTCGAATTGATCCCGTAGAGGCGTTGCAGCATTGGACACGATAAACGGGTGACCGCAGCGTTTGAGAAAATCAAGGTCGTTATAATCATTCCCGAGTCCGGCACATTCATCGTAATGAATACCTAACTGATCAAGGAGTAACTGGCAAGACGTACCTTTATTGACATCGGGAGCGAAAACTTCGGTCCAGATGGCTTGGTTGTCGATGGGGGACGTGGAACGGATCACGGAATAGGTTGATAATTTTTGTTGAATATCACCGTGAAGTTGAAGTTGTTGTGCGTCTAGGATAACAAGAAATTGAGTGGCCCCGCCCTGTATCTCGTCGGTTGAAGAGATGGGAGTTCCCAAGCCGGGATAATTCTCGATACGGCGTCGGAAATCTTCGTGAAGAGAGGAGATATTTCGGTAATAAAAATGATGGTTGTCGGGAATTCTTTGCTGTATGGTAAAATTTATATCGTATTTCCAGAGGTGGGTAGCGATGTCCAGTGTTTCTTCGGCCGATAATTCCCGGGTGAGAAGAATCTCTTTGTTATCCCAGCGCATGATGCCGGCCCCGGAAGAAAATACCATGTAATCCACCGGAAGGCCTTCGGGTAGCGTGTTGTTGAGAGAGAACACGGAACGTCCCGTAGCGAGGATGCGAACCACGCCTTGTTGGCCCGCCTCTTCCAGTGCAACCCGGTTCTCCTCGCTTATCTGGTGCCAGTTGCGGGGAAGTGTGGTCCCGTCCAAATCAATGATGATAGCTTTAATCATGACTAATTAATTTCTTGATTTATGATTTTAGATTGAACTCCCTCCCCCTTTGGGTACTCCCTCTATAAACAGAGGGAGAGTTGGAATACTCACCGTCTTCGGGAAACATTTCATTCTAAATTCTAAACTTTAAATTCTAAACTTTTTCAATTGTCTCAACGAGTTCATACTTGTAATAAGGTAATGGTTCGTTGAGGTAGTGGAGTACTTTTTCTTGGTTCATGCCGTCAAGAGGATTGTGAGCGTAACCGAAGGTGGCTTTAATTCCCATATTGATAAAGTGTACGGCCCGGTCGAGGGCTTCCGGGAGACTGTCTCCGTTGAGCATACAGCCAGTGATCACGCTGGCGAAGGCATCGCCCGTGCCGGGATACGAGGCCGGGATATAATCACACAACACTCGCCAAGTTCGTTGATCCAATCGGTTGTAAGCGAGCGTGGCCACGTTCTCCGCGTTGCTTCCGGGGGCGGAGGTGATAATCACGTGTTCCGGGCCGAGTTCGCTCAGCTGTTTGCTCCATTGTATCGCGGTTTCCACGGAGATTTCCTGCCGCGGGTTGTAGCCTAGCAAAAAGGCGGCTTCCGTCAAGTTCGGGGTGATCACCTTTGCTTGGGAACATAGTTTACGCATCCCTTCCACCATGTCGGGTGTCATGCTGGAATATAATTCCCCGTGGTCTCCTAGTACGGGATCGACGAGAATGAAATTTTGGTCATTCTTGAAATGTTCGAAGAAATCACTGACGATGCCCATTTGTTTCACGGAAGCCAAGTACCCCGTGTAAATGGCGTCAAACTGGAGTTGCAGCTCTTTCCAGTGAGAGATGAAACTTTCCATGTAATCGGTCAGGTCCAACGAGCGGAAATCCTTGTATTCGCTATGAGCGGAGAGTATGGCGGTGGGAAGAGGGCAAACCTGAAATCCCATGTGTGTCAGTATGGGGATGGCCACGGTCAATGAAGCCCTTCCGTAGCCAGACAGGTCGTGAATGGCGGCAATTTTCTTCATGATTAATCGTTTTCTTTATCCCCCAAAGGTAATAAATTTATTTCAGTGGAACATACGGCAAGGTAAACCAGAACGTGGAACCTTGGCCTTCTTCAGATTCGACGCCTATTTCACCGCCTAATTTCGTGATAATCATTTCACTGATGGCTAATCCAAGTCCTGTCCCTTGAGCGAAGTTGTTCAGTTTGATAAAGCGATCGAACACCTTTTCTCTTTTGTCGGGGGCGATGCCGCAACCCGTGTCGGACACGTAAAAATAGAGCGTGTCGGGTGACGATAGCTTGTAACCGAGTTTGATACTTCCCCGGTGGGTAAATTTGATGGCATTCGTGATGAAGTTGTTTATGACTTGGGACACGCGATTACGTTCCGTTTTGATGATACATTGCGGTAAACGTTCTTTCACGCTGAACGTGACATCGGGATTCATCATTTTAAGTTGGGTGGCTTGAGCAATTTCTTCGATGAGATTATTAATATCTACTTCCGAGTACACGAATTCCAGTGTTCCCGCTTCAATTTTAGAAAGATCAAGAATATCGTTGATCAATTGTAGCAACAGGTTATTGTTGTTTTTAATAATCTTGATGTACTCCAGTCTTTCCGCTTCATTTTCAGTTATGGCGAGTATCTCGGAAAAGCCCACGATCGAGTTGAGGGGAGTCCGGATTTCATGGCTCATGTTTGCCAAGAACGCGGATTTCAAACGGTTGCTTTCCTCGGCCTGTTCCTTGGCGTGTAATAGCTTTTGTTCCATTTGTTTGCGTTCCGTGATCACGATACTTGACCCGATAATGGTTTTCGGTTTGCCTGCGCTGTCATATTCATAAACGGTTCCTTGCTTGTTGATCCACTCGTATTCCCGGTCATTGTACCAATGCACGAGGTACTCCTCGTGAAATTCCTTGCGTTTGCCTGACAAGAGTTCATTGAACACGTCACGCATATGTTCCCGGTAGTTAGGATGTATAGAATTGATGTACTTTTCGACTTTACAGTAATATTTACCGTCAATGGCGAAAAGAGCATCTTCATGATGATAGATGTCGTAATCACAGGAAAAGGTTAGCGACGGGACATCGCAATCCCACGGGAGAACATGGGCTAGGCTGAGGACTGAGGAAAGCGAGGAATTTGTGATTTCCAGTTCTTCCTTGGCATCTCTCAACGAGGTTTCCAGTCTCTTGTAATCGTCGATGGAGCAGGAGGTTCCTATTAGACGATTGGTGTTTTTGTGTGTTCCGTCCTCTTCCTGCAAGGCGTTAATCTCGACCCATTTATAATTTCCGCAGTGTCTGAAATCGGCCCGGAAGGTGAATCTTATCCGGTACACTTTCCCGCGGATAAGATTGTTGAATTCTTTCGCCACACGTTCTCGGTCATCCGGATGAATGGCGTTATAAAATTTGATCATGGGTATTTTCAAGTCCCATTCAAGGGTTTCCCTGTAAATACCTTTTAATTGCAGGGAGTTGGTTACAAACACTTGCTCTTCGATGTCGTACATCCAGAGGGCATGTTTCGTGATATTCAGGGCGAGAATCAATTTTTGGGTAAGGGATTTGATTTCTTCCTGTTGTTTTTGCATATTACTTATGTCCAGTGAAGTACACACGAGCCAGTTCATGTTATCTTCCGTGAATAGGTGCTTGGTGATTAGCAACGTGTGTTCTTGACCGTCGGCGAGGATGAATTTTTCGGCCCCTTGGTAAGATGCTTTTTCCGCGGCAAGTTTCCGGTCGAATTCTTGCATCTTTCGGGCTTGTTCTTTGGTCGTGAATCGTTCTTCCGTGTTCCCGATCATCTCTTCGGCTGTGCGTCCGAATATGCTTGATCGTTCACTCCAGAATATATAACGTTCCGTGTTCATGTCTTTGATTGAAATGGGGAACTCGATGCTTTCAAGTACCCGGCTTAAAAAGAGCTGTAATTTTTCTGTCTCTGTTTTTCTCAACGTGTAATCGGTGATGTCTCGCATGAACGCGATTACTTGATTATTCGGAAGGAGGGCCGTGTGAACATCAAAAAAGTACTTCGTGTTTTTAACCGGGAGATAGATGTCAAAATATCGGGGAGTTTTTCCCTCTCTCGTCTTTTGCAGTTGTTCGTGAAAGTGGTTTCGGCTTTCCGGTTCTTCGATGAGTTCTTCCAATGTTTTGCCGACCATCTCTTCCGGGGGATAAGGAATATGTTCGAGAATGGGGTTGTGCAAGCCAACCAGATGATACGAGTCATCAAAGATGACCATCATGTTCGGGGTTGCGGCTAGTATAGCCTCTTGCATTTCCGCCGAAAGCTTTGTACCGGAAGTTGAAAAATATTCTGACATAAATAATGCTATTTTGTGTGCCTTTATCCCCTGTGTCGAGATATTTTTCAAATGTACGTTTTTTTTGTTTATGTAGTCATTCAGATGATTGTTTATTTTTATGGATGCGGATATTATAAAGGGAATATAAATAAGCGGGGTGTGTTTTTTAGGGGGTATGTCTTGATAATAATATAAATTTTGAGAATTGTGTTATAAAATATAGGGGTGTTTGCTCAAAATAAATAATATTTTATATATTTGACCCCTGAAAATATAGGGTACAATTCTAAAAATGCAAATTTATGGCGAAATTTAGATTCTTAGCTTTACAAGAGATTGCCCGTCGTAAACCCGTGGAGTGCGGGGAACGTCCTAGGTGTTCTGTCGTGTTTGGAGAAAACGTGTTTTCAATGGACAAAATGCGCCACTATCTTTCCATCGAGGCTTACAAAAAGTTGGAAAAAGCCATGTCAGAAGGATTGGCGATTGATCGCGGTTTAGCCGATCAGGTGGCCGCCGCGATGAAAGCTTGGGCCGTTGAGCGGGGCGTTACTCACTACACGCACTGGTTTCATCCCTTGAACGGTGCCACGGCAGAGAAACATGATTCTTTTATTGATTTGTTGCCGGATGGTGACGTGATCGAATCGTTTGACGGGCGACTACTTGTCCAGCAAGAACCCGATGCATCCAGTTTCCCGAACGGGGGAATTCGTAACACGTTCGAGGCTCGCGGTTACACGGCTTGGGACCCGGCTTCCCCGGCTTTTATTAACAATCGCACGTTGTGTATTCCCACGATATTCGTGGCTTACACGGGAGAAGCGCTTGATTTTAAGACACCGATGTTGAAATCGTTGGCCATGATCGACCGGGCAGCGGTGGATATTTGCCAGTATTTCGATAAAGACGTGCAGCGAGTGATTGCCACGCTGGGGTGGGAGCAGGAATATTTTTTGGTGGATGAGGCCCTGTATAATGCCCGTCCTGACCTGAAATTATGTGGTCGCACGCTCATGGGGCATTCTTCCGCGAAGGATCAACAGCTGGAGGATCAATATTTCGGCTCGATCCCGGCACGGGTTACGGCTTTCATGGAAGAGCTGGAATACGAGTGCCATTGCTTGGGAATCCCGATCAAGACCCGCCATAACGAGGTGGCCCCGAATCAGTTCGAGTGCGCCCCGATTTTTGAAGAGGCGAATCTGGCTGTCGATCATAACCAGCTGTTGATGTCCACCATGAAGAAAGTGGCTCGTCGTCATAATTTCCGGGTGCTGTTGCACGAGAAACCCTACAAGGGGGTGAACGGTTCGGGTAAACACAATAACTGGTCGTTGTTGACGAACACGGGAGTGAACCTATTGTCACCGGGTAAGAACCCGAAATCGAACATGCAGTTCTTGATCTTTCTGGTATCGACAATCAAGGCCGTGTATGAACATGGTGATTTGCTGAAAGCATCGATCGTGTCGCAAGGAAACGAGGCCCGGCTGGGAGGAGACGAGGCGCCACCGGTAATTATGTCCGTGTTCTTGGGGAATTACTTGTCGGGAATGCTCGACGAGTTGGTGGAGAAGGTGAGCGACCGAAAGATGAGTCCGGACGAGAAGACCGAGTTGAAATTGAACGTGGGTAAAATTCCGGAGATCATGTTGGATAACACGGACCGTAACCGTACGTCGCCTTTCGCGTTCACCGGGAATCGTTTTGAATTTCGTGCGGTGGGGTCGTCAGCCAATTGCGGGGGACCGATGATTGCGTTGAATGCCGCTGTTGCCGAGCAGTTGATTGCTTTTAAAAAAGAAACGGATGCTTTAATCGAGAAAGGCGTTAAGAAAGACGAGGCAATTTTCCAGATATTGCGTAAATACATCATCGAGTCCAAACCCGTACGTTTCGAGGGGAATGGTTACAGCAAGGAATGGAGGGAAGAAGCCGCCCGTCGGGGATTGTCCACGGTGGTGGATTGTATCCCGGCTTTAAAGGCTTATTGCTCGGAGAAGGCTAAGCGGTTGTTCGTGGACAACGGGATATTGAGTGAACGGGAGCTAGAAGCGCGTTTCGAGATCAAGAATGAAATTTATTTGAAGAAATTGCAGATAGAATCTCGTGTTTTGGGTGATCTCGTGTTGAATCATATTATCCCGACCGCGATCACTTACCAGAATACTCTGTTGACGAACGTGACAGCGCTGAAGAATATCTTGCCGGATTATGAATCCGTGGCTGACGTGCAAATCGAGGCCATCCGCACGATTTCCTATCATATCCGGGAGATCCAGACGATGGTGTCTGATATGACGGAAGCTCGCAAACAAGCCAACGCGATTGCCGACGAAGTGGCACGGGCCGAGGAATACACGGAAAAGGTTCGCCCCTATCTGGAGAAGATCCGTTATCACGTGGATAAGCTGGAATTACTCGTGGACGACGAGATCTGGCCGTTGCCGAAATACCGGGAACTGTTGTTCTCCCGGTAGATTTTATACTTGAGCGTACTCGCTGGGTGAAAATCGGGCGAGTTCGCTATCTCCAAAAAATAAATAAAGATGTAGTGGTGTCCCTTCCGGTTGATCCCCGGAGGGGATTTCTATGGTTACGCTTTCGTCGCCCCTGCGAGCGGGTATGTCACGAAGTAGACGGGGAGAACGTCGTAGCGTGTCGTAGAAATAGCCCACGAACACTTGGTCTGACGAACTTGCTTTCGGGCAATCAATACCGTTTTCCCAGTTCAAGGTGACCGTCCACCCGTTGCGTTCCGTGCCGGTGATGACGGGGGCTTCTAGTGTTCCCATGGAAAAACGGAAAGTTTTGAATGCCCATACTCCTTTGCCCGGGAGTAGGCATCCCCCGTTGGTTGAATGGAATAAAGAGTCGCTCTTGGAAACCCCTCTCTCCCGGGCCGCGATTCGCCATATTAGTAAGTCCCCGATAGCCCGTTTGTAAATTTTCCACATTTTGCGGGCTTCCGTGAATCGGTCCGTGGTTTGCTTCTCTCCCTCTGTTCTGGATTTTCTGGGTCCCCGGGTGGATTTGCATTTCCGGACTTTCCCTCCGTACAAGAAATAAGTATACCCGTCGACTTTAACCGGGCCGTTTGCAAGTATGGCTAAAAATAGAGGAGAGGTTATGTCCATGTCAATACTGATTTAAAAATGAATAATTGATGAATACCGGTGCAATAGTAATAATAATATTTTGAATAAACAATACCTATACTTTATGAACCTTATTATATATAAGGTTCATATAAGGTTTCTATAAGGTATCTATAAGGTTCATAAAGGTATTGATTCGGTATTCTTCAAAAAATGAAGATAAATTTTTATTTCAACTTTTCTACTACTTAGCTTTATTTTAGAATTAATTGTCGTATATTGCGGGTCTTAATTAAATAAAAGGATTATGGCGGAATTTGTAAACTCTATTGGTCAGGTGCGGGGAAAATTCGGAAACGTGGTTGCCTATGTGCGGGCTAACGGTAAGAATTATTGTAAAGGTGCGAGTATTTCTCGTAAACCTAGCACGGAGTCGCAAAAGCAACAGGCTGCGGCGTTTGCTGTTGTGGTGAGTAGAAAGGGATGGATGGCTCGGGCGATTCGATTGGGATTTCCGGGAAATCAATACCCGAAAGGCTTTAACGGGTTCACGAGTGCGAACGTGACAACGGCCGTGACGGTTGAAAAGGTTAATCCCATGAAACCGATAGTCCGCTATAAGAAAGCTATTCAGGAATACCGGGGTATTATTGATTACTCGAAACTTCGCGTGGCGGCGGGTGCGCTTGTCAGTCCGGTAGTTGTTTGCAAGGTGGAGACCGAGAGCCGGAAGGTGCATTTCTCGCATCAAGGAATGGCCGTGGAGGCAATTGATTGTTTTTGGGATGACGAGATTTATGGCGTACTTCTTCACGAAGCGACGTATTCCTGTAAAGTGATGCGATTAGGAATGCGTGGGGAGGATTGGAACGAGAGCATGGATTTTCCGGAAGAGGCCGAAGTGGAGGGGCTGGTTGTTTATGTTTTTGCCCGAGCGGCGGATGGGAAGGACACTTCTGATTCGGTGTGTTTGAAATGCAATGGATAACTTGAAAATTAAAAAACTGGATAAATGGTAAAAAAGGCGGTTATACAGGTTCGGGACACGATGATCCGGACGTTACAGGAAAATGGAATAGACTACATCTGTATCACAGATATTGCTCGTCAGAAGAACCCGGTTGAGCCTAAAGATGTGGTGAAGAATTGGATGAGGGTAAAGAATACTTTGGAATATCTTGGTCTGTGGGAGAAATTGAATAATCTCAATTTTAAAGGGGTCGAATTCGACCCCCTTTTGAACGAGGCGGGAAACAATGCTTTCACCATGAGTCCGTCTCGTTGGGTGGAAACAACGGGAGCTATTGGTATTATCACAAAAAATGGGGCAGGAGGAGGCACGTACGCCCAAAGGGATATTGCGTTTAAATTTGCCAGTTGGGTTTCCGTGGAATTTGAATTATACTTGATCAAGGAATTCCAGCGTCTGAAAGAACAGGAGCAAGCTCAACTCGGTTGGTCGGCCAAACGGGAGCTTTCAAAAATCAACTACCATATCCACACGGATGCGATTAAGCAAAATCTGATCCCGGAAGAGCTTTCTCCGGCACGGGTTTCTCAAGTGTATGCCAATGAGGCTGACGTACTGAACGTGGCCATGTTCGGGATGACGGCTTTCGAATGGCGGGAGGCGCATCCGGATTTGAAAGGTAATATTCGGGATTATGCCACGATCAATGAATTGATCTGCCTTTCGAACATGGAAAACTTGAATGCCGTTTTTATTCAGGAAGGTATGGCTCAACAAGAGCGTTTGTTGAAATTAAACCGGATTGCCATCCAGCAAATGCGAGTGTTGGCGGACATGGACGGAAGGAAGCTGATGAAATAAAATTGCTCAAAAAAATGTGTCTGAAAAATTGACAATTCACATAGAATAATTGTAAGTTTGTGCCCGCAATGAAAAAATTCATTATAGGCATATTAATTGGCTTTGTGGCTATTTTTTGTTTGAATGAAATTTCAGACAAAAGGGGACAGTTATCCTCAAGCGTGCAGACTGTTACAGAGCAATATGCCGATGATGCGGAGCATACTTGCGAGCTGTCTTCGCATTCCAGACAAACGCTTGCCAATGAATGGCGTTTTTCGTTTGAAGGACTGGATGCCGTTAATTTAAGGAGAGATGATACATCGCTGTCTTCTTCCTCCGGTCCGAGAGGGACGAATCCTTCCCGAAGTTTAAAGTTCGCATCTACGATCTTAATGTTGTCTTTCTACGATGTTCCGTTGACTAGTCGGGACACGAAAAATTTATATTATCATTATTGTTTCGTGAAATCATCGTGCAGGTATTTTGTCTACACATTGAGAGAAATAATTATTTAGTGTCTGATTTATTTATGAGTGTACGTGCAGATATCCGGTCGGGTAGCTGTGATGAGGTGTGTGTTCATTTTATTTATTTACGTTATTCATATTTAAATTTATATCGCTATGTCTAATTTATTTTTATTCACGTTTGTAATGTTGATCATTACCTTCTTTATTGGTTTTTTTGTTGCCTTGATTATAAAAATAATTGCTTCTTGGGCTGATCTCCTTGATTTTTGTCAATTACATAGAGAGGAACTTGCAGAGATAAAAAGAGCCAAGAAATTACACCATCAGACGGTGCCCGTTGCGGTTCAATCCGGGAGAGAGAAGTTGGTTGCCGAGAAAAATCAACATACGGCTCATCGTTTGCAAGAGGTTGTTTCCAGTGTGAAATCCGATAAAAGAGCCGCTGTTTAATTTGGATGGGGCGTATTTTTCGATAGTCTTATCAGATTTATATTACGATGGAAAATATAGATGTTCTTAATTTATTCCAAGGTATTGGAACGATGGTTGCTGGCGGATGGTTTCTTGCCATTGCCCGTGTAGTGCTGGTCATTATTGGTTTTTTGTTGATCTATTTGGGATGGAAGGGAATTCTTGAGCCGATGATTATGATCCCGATGGGATTGGGTATGATCGCGATTAATTGTGGAACGTTGATCATGCCTGATGGTTCGTTGGGGAATCTTTTCTTGGACCCGATGCTCTCGGATACCGATGAGTTGATGAATGTGATGCAGATTGACTTCCTGCAACCGATATATACCCTGACATTTAGTAATGGGTTGATAGCCTGTTTCGTGTTTATGGGGATTGGGACGCTATTGGATGTCGGGTATTTGCTCCAGAGGCCTTTTGTCAGCATATTTCTAGCCTTGTGTGCGGAACTTGGGACATTCTTGACGGTGCCGATCGCGTCGGCTATGGGGTTGACGTTGAAAGAGAGTGCCTCCGTTGCCATGGTAGGTGGAGCTGACGGACCGATGGTCTTGTTCACTTCTCTGGTGCTTGCCAAACATCTGTTCGTACCGATTACCGTGGTGGCTTACTTGTATTTGGGATTAACGTATGGAGGGTATCCGTATCTGGTTAAGTTGTTGATCCCGCAACGTCTGCGTGCGATTAAAATGACCAATCGAAAGGAGCCGAAGCAATACGGGGCCAAGGTAAAACTAGCTTTTGCCGTCATTCTTTGTGCCGTGTTGTGCTTTATGTTTCCCGTGGCTTCCCCTCTTTTCTTCTCGTTGTTTATCGGGGTTGCCGTTCGTGAGTCCGGGATGAAGCATGTTTATGACTTTGTGAGTGGGCCGTTGCTGTACGGGTCAACGTTCATGTTGGGAATGTTACTGGGTGTTTTGTGCGATGCGCATTTGTTACTTGATCCCAATATTATCAAATTATTGATTTTGAGTGTGCTGGCATTACTACTCTCCGGTATCGGTGGTATTATCGGTGGTTATGTGATGTACTTTATCAAGAAAGGAAATTACAATCCTGTTATTGGTATTGCAGCCGTCAGTTGCGTGCCGACCACGGCAAAGGTGGCTCAGAAAATAGTCAGTAAAGAAAATCCTGAATCCTTTATATTAGGAGATGCTCTGGGTGCTAATATTTCGGGAGTGATTACTTCCGCTATTATCACCGGAGTATATGTTTCTTTTATTCCGTATTTATAGTAAGTGTTTTTGAAAAGTAACGCCCGGAGATCCCTCCGGGCGTTATGCTTTTTGTTTGAATTTCTTTTAGAACATATAGTCCCACATCGGCAGCAAAATCGGTTTCTGATCTAATGCTTTCAATGCTTTTTCTCCCAAGTATTTTTTGTGAATAACTACCCGGAAGATGTATTCGTCAAACCATTTGTCGGTGAAGGTGAGATAACCGTTGTGTCCGGCTTGCGGTCCCCAACTGTTCTCGAATTCCCATTTCGTGGGTTTGCCGTTCGCGTCAACGTCCACGGCAACTAATGACATGGCGTGGGCGGAACCGCTTTGGCGGGTCAGGATGCGGGTTTTCTTGTCCATGGAGAAATCTACGCCCATCAATGAATTGTAGTCGTACATTTCCGGATCGAGGATTCCGGTTTCCCGGTTGAAATACTTGCCCACGTCGCTGGAGGTGTACATGGCCTCGTTCCCTTTGATGGATGCGATAGCGGCTTCTCGTTCGGCAGGTTCAAGTATACCCAGTTGATACCTTCAATCGTGTTCCGGTAGTTTTGAATATCATATACTTTATAATATTCCCGGGTCGGGTCGTTCATGATCATGATGTAATTCTTCGGGTTATAATCAGCAGGTGTGATCTCCTTGTAGAATTGTTGAGGCGTGTAGTTTGCCAGTTCCTTGATCTCCCCGTTTCTGTCCTTGTATCTCCAAGTGAACGTGGTTGGCGGTTCACCTAAGCAGAGAGCCAAAATGCGATAGATATCTTTCAAAACAGATACTTTCTCTGCACGTAGTTCTTTGATTTTTTTGCCTTGAGCGGCCATTTCTCGAATGGTATAACCGCCCTTGCGGAGACGCTCGTTGATCAATGATCCCATGGCACTCGTGTTGTTCGAGTGAGCGGTTTCCGGCATGACTTCCTTGGGTACAACACCGTATTTTTCTCCTAGGTTGTAATAAAGATTCCATACACCGCCATCACCCACGGGAGCTTGGAACATGAAGGTCACGTCCCTGTCGTCCATCGGCTTGTTGGCTGTGGCAATCATATTCTCCAAGAAAAGATTGGATTTTTCGAACATATCCCAAAAATAGAGATAGTTGTGAGAGAAATCGAATCCCGTGAGGTTGTATTTCTCGATGATGCTCGGACGTAACACGTTCATGGAAGTAAACATCCAGCAGCGTCCGGAACTTTGCTGATCCGTGATACCCTGTACTTTTACCCGATATTTGAAATAATGGTCTATTTTTCCTTGAATCTCCCGGTTAAGGGCGTTATCCCGGATATTCTTGTCATTGGTCAACACGTTCTGAATGGCTTTCGTGGAAGCGTCTTTCTGGAAGCTTCCCTTGATGTCATTCAGTTCTTTTTCACCGATCGTTTGGGCGCATAGCGACGCCCCGGTCAGTAATAAAGTAACTAATGTAACTTGTATTTTCTTCATAGTTTATTTATTATTGAATTTTATTAAACCTGTAACCTGTCAACTTGTAACCTGTAACGTTGCGCTGCAACTAAATATGGATTACTTCGTCGTAAGCGGCAGCAGCAGCCTCCATCACGGCCTCGCTCATTGTCGGGTGCGGGTGAACCGTTTTGATGATGTCATGAGCGGTAGCTTTTACCTTGCGGGCAAGTACCATTTCAGCAATCATTTCGGTCACGTTCATACCTACCATGTGAGCGCCCAGCAGGGTATTGTCGGCAGCATTGAAGATCAATTTGATGAATCCTTCGTTTGCCCCGGCTGCACTCGCTTTGCCTGATGCGGTGAACGGGAATTTACCGATCTTGATTTCATAACCGGCTTCAAGCGCTTTTGCCTGGCTCGATTCGAAAGCTCTTACGTGCGGAGTCTATTCCATAGATCCGGGATGTTGGTATAATCGATCGGTTCCGTGTGTACTCCCGCGATGTGTTCCACGCAGCAGATAGCTTCGGCAGATGCCACGTGAGCCAATGCCGGGCCATGAACAATGTCACCGATAGCGTAAACGCCTTCCACATTCGTGCGGTAATAGTCGTCTACTTTTACACGACCTCTTTCCATTTCAATATTCAATTCTTCCAGACCGATGTTTTCCACGTTCGGGGCGATACCCACGGCAGACAACACGATTTCAGCCTCGTGTACTTCGATCTCGCCTTTCTTGTTTTTGATGTTCACTTTCAACAAACCTTCTCCGCTTTCAACGCTTTCCACGGAAGATTTCACCATCACGTCGATTCCAGCTTTCTTGAAAGAACGACCTACTTGTTTGGATACTTCCTCGTCTTCAAGCGGCAGGATGGTCGGCATGAATTCAACCAACAATACTTTGGTACCCATGGCGTTGTAGAAGTATGCCAATTCGGAACCGATTGCCCCGGAGCCTACCACGATCATGGATTCCGGCTTGTGGTCAAGAGTTAAGGCCTGACGGTAACCGATAATCCGTTTTCCATCCTGAGGGATATTCGGTAACTGACGGGAACGGGCGCCCGTGGCTAGAACGATATGTTGAGCCTCGAAAATGGTCTTTTCTCCGGCAGCATTTGTAACCTCTACGGTTTTCTCCGCGGTCAGTTTTCCATGACCTTCGATCACGGTGATGTTATTCTTTTTGAACAAGTATTGAATCCCTTTGCTCATCTTGTCGGCAACACCCCGGCTGCGAGCGATGATGGCATCGAAATCGGGTGCGGCATTCTCGATCTTTACCCCGTAATCTGCAGCGTGATGGGCGTATTCCAACACTTGTGCGGATTTAAGCAGGGATTTCGTGGGAATACATCCCCAGTTCAGGCAAATACCTCCCAGTTCGGCACGTTCTACGACGGCCACGGTCATTCCTAGTTGAGACGCACGAATGGCAGCCACGTATCCTCCGGGACCACTACCAATCACGATTAAGTCGTATTTCATTTCTTATATTTTTAATAATGTGAATAATTTTAGTGTTGAATCATCGGGACACAAAATTAGGGGATTTGTTTAGAATAGAAAATAAAATCACTCCAAAAGTCGATTCTTGCGCAAATGTCTGTGTGTTATAGAATTTATTTCGATTGTAAAGGTCTTTGTTAGGGTTAGCGATCATGTTAAAATATTGG
>ENA-ORSX01001155-ORSX01001155.1-human-gut-metagenome-genome-assembly--contig:-NODE-1155-length-20672-cov-5.080080_pt1 | contig 20672 bp, 19 predicted proteins | sample MGYA00241904_ERZ509172 | MGnify/ENA primary metagenome ERZ509172 (study PRJEB26280, sample SAMEA2338795) | human gut metagenome | biome: human gut; feature: human-associated habitat; material: faeces...
AACGGCTTCTGCGTCCCAAAGCAGGCTGCTTTAGTACCTGCATCTCTATATTATAGCGGGTATTCTTTTCATCCTTTGCATAAACGTCTAATCGCACACCTTTGTACTCCGGATGGTAGACGATATTTTTCTCTGTACTGATTTCCACATGGTCAATTTTCATCGAAAGTGCACGTTCCAAAAAACCTTTGCAGTTCTCCTCGTCCGACATCACTGCTGCAAACATAAAGTTATTTTTGATTGTAAGATTTTTTAGTAATGTATTCATACTTTTCCTCCATTTTGCAGAGGAATTCTATAACATTCATTATAACAGATAACAAAGAATTTTATCAACGAAAAAAGATTAAGCAACAGCGCAATCTCCTGTGAACGGAAAAATCCGCCTTGCTGCATTTCTCAATGCTGCAAGACGGATATACATTTCCTAATAATTTTCTGCTCTTACTTCAAAATAACTCTGTGGATGTGCACATGTAGGACAAATCTCCGGCGCCGCAGTTCCCACTACAATGTGTCCGCAATTTCTGCATTCCCACACCTTCACCTCACTCTTTTCAAATACCTGTGCTGTTTCTATGTTCTTCAATAATGCTCTATATCTTTCTTCATGGTGTTTCTCAATTTCCGCTACAAGGCGGAATTTTGCAGCCAATTCCGGAAAACCTTCTTTCTCTGCTGTTTCAGCAAATCCGGCATACATATCTGTCCATTCATAATTTTCCCCTTCTGCTGCTGCTTTAAGGTTCTCTTCTGTATTTCCAATTCCCTGTAACTCTTTAAACCACATTTTTGCATGTTCTTTTTCATTATCCGCTGTTTTCTGGAATAATGCAGCAATCTGTTCGTATCCCTCTTTTTTTGCCACAGAAGCAAAATAAGAATACTTATTTCTTGCCTCTGACTCGCCTGAAAAAGCATTTCTTAAATTTTTCTCTGTTTCTGTTCCTGCATATTTGTTATTTCCCATAAGTTTTAACCTCCTTCATAATACAAAATAGTTGTCTACTCTATTTTATCACTTTTCTCTTATATTTACACCTCAAAACGATTATATTTGTCATAGCAATCCAGACAAAACAGTTTCCCACCCTGTAAACGAAGCATAGGCTCTGCTGTAATTTCTCCACAACAGCTGCATGGCTCTGATTTAAAAATTCTGGCTGCTTCCGGCAGTTCAATTACAGTCTCTTTTACATCAAATAACTCTGCCGGTTCATGGCTTTGGAAATAAGCAAAGGAGTCTGCTCTGCTCATACCTTCCGGTGTTGGTTTTAATACCAGACGCACAGATTTCCCATTTTTTCTATTATAGAAAGAAAATGCCTGTTTCCCTCTTATGTGGAATAAAAGGTTTCCTTTTCCCACGCTACATCCCAAAATTACCTGAATGGCATCAATCCCACAGGCATCATTTTCCGCAATACAAACCAGCTCTTCATCTCCGGAAATGCAGCCTTTTTCATCTGCCTCTAATCCCAATAATTCAATAGCATACAGCGCTGCCTGAAATCCAATGGTGAGTCCTCCGCACTCATGTCCATGAAAAGCAACACATTTCTTCCATAATTCATTTCTCATTTTCTTCACCTCTATACACACCAACTCATGGTTACAATGGTGGTGTTTGTCCTTTCTGTAATTCTTCCGTTCTCACTTATATCTGACAAATATGCCTGCATTTTGCCTCTTTGTTCCCACGTGACTTCTCCCTGCAAATTTGCCCTGTCAATACACCATGCCAGCATATCTTCCACACTTTGACCGATTTCCCATACCTCATCACGATAAGAAATATAGGGAGAATATCCTTTCAACCATAAATAAGAGAATATCATGGCAACGGAGGTATCTGTTTCTTTTTTATTTTTTTCTATTCCTGCTGCCTGAAATGCCCCATCAAGAACCATATCGCTTCTCCTCGAAGGCTTTACCAAAAAGCACTTGTTTTTGGAACAATTACACATTTTTTCCAATGTATGATAATCTGCAACAGCAGGTGTCATGTGAGCAAACACTAGGTCAAAATTTTTCAAAAATCCCATTTTTTCAATTTCCATACTGCTCCAATCAGCATGAAAAAATGATACATTTTTCTGATGTTCTTTCTCTGCCAGCTCCTTTGCCGCCATAATCATTTCTGATGATACATCTGTGCCTGTCACCTGTGCTCCTGACTTTGCCAACGCCAAACTAAAGCGCCCTGCACCGCATCCGATATCCAGAATACGGGTGTGTTCATCTATCTGCATTTCTTCATAAACTTGTTTCAAAAAAGGATTTTCTTCCGGTGTTGGAATAGGTTTTTCCTTATACTGTCCTGCCTTTTTATCCCAAAGCTTTGCCTGTAATTCGCCCTGTCCGTTATCCTTTTTACTCCACTCTTTTTCCAGCTGTTTTAAATCCATTTCATCACTCTTTTCTCTATATGTCTGTCACCTGTGAGTCCACCAATACCATCTTCTGTCCTCCCACAGATACCACCTCACCATGAATATGATAAACGTCCCAGATAGCCTTTCGATTAAGAACCTCTGCATCTCCACTGGCATATACCTGCCCATCCTGCATCAGCAAAAATCTGTCACAAAATCGAAGTGCTAAGTTTAAATCATGGATGACAACAATAGCAGAGATTTTTGTTTCACGACAAATATCCCGTACAATCTGTAATACCTGATACTGATTTTGCAGATCCAGACTGCTGGTAGGCTCATCTAAAAGAAGGAGTTTGGGTTCCTGTGCCAGAGCTCTTGCCAGCATTACTTTCTGGCGTTCTCCTCCGCTTAACTGATTTAAAAAACGTCCTCTCATATCCGATACTTTCAATTTATCCATTGCCTCATGAACCATCTCATGGTCCTTTTCCGTAACACCCCACTTCATGTAAGGTTTTCTTCCCAGCATTACCATGTCATGAACTGTCATTTTTACATTGGGTACACTCTGAGCTACAAAGGCAATCCTCTTTGCCATTTCTCTTGCTGACAACTTTAAAATTGCCTCATCATTTAACATAATACTGCCCTGTCTAGGCGTTAAAATCTGATTAAAACATTTCAGCATAGTACTTTTTCCGGCCCCATTGTTACCTAAGATTGCCATAAATTGCCCTTCTCCTAAGGTAAAACTGATATTTTTTAATACTTCCGGTCCTCCCGGATAACCATATTGAAGATTTTCCACCTTTAGCATGAACGGCTGCCTCCTTTAAACAGTAAGTATAAGAACAACGGCGCTCCAAGGAAGGAGGTAATCGCTCCAATAGGAAGAATAATCGGGCTTATAAGAGTTCTCGCTGCCAAGTCTCCAAGAAGAAGCAAAACAGCCCCCGCCAACATAGAACCGGGTATCAGATATACGTGATTATTTCCCACTACCATTCGTACAATATGAGGCGCTACAAGACCGATAAAACTGATTAAACCAATATAAGAAACAATGGTAGATGCCGTAAAACAACATAAAATCATGTTAATAATAATCAATCTTCTTACATGAATTCCAAGGCTGGTTGCCGTTTCATTTCCACTCAACAGTGCATTAAAATCCCAGCGATGCAAAATAAAATAAATTCCTGCAAGAAAAACAACTACCGCCATAAAACTGATTTCTTTCCAATCTGTACTACCTAAATCTCCAAATGTCCAAAACACCAGTGCATTTAATTCCACCTCATCTGCAAAATATTGAAGAAGGGTAGTCGCTCCGGTAAACATGGAGCTGATTGCCACACCAGCAAGTACCACAGACTCCGCTGAAATCTGACAGAAACGAGACAGTCCGAAGATTACAATGGCAACTGCCATACTTCCCACAAAGGCACAAACAGGAATAATTAAATTTCCGTTTGCAGCGCTTCCCGCACCTAAAATGATAATTGCAAAAGCAGCGCCAAAGCCTGCCCCTTGAGACACCCCAAGGGTACTGGAGGAAGCAAGAGGATTGTTTAAAATTGCCTGTAAAATACAGCCTGTTACCCCAAGTCCTGCCCCTGCAATCGCTGCCGTACAGATGCGAGGCAGTCTTACATTTCGCACGACCACATTAATTTTATTATCTGATGCCTGTCCGAATATTCCTAATATCAGTTCCTTTAAAGGGGTATCGTAAGAGCCTGCCCACATGGAAAATAAAACTGTTAGAACTAGTACAGTCGCTAAAATAATTAAAAAGAAAGCACTTTTTCTCTGGTTTTTCCGGTATGCACCATCCCTTCCGCTATTCTCCAATCTGGACCTGTCTGAACTCATATCCATTCTCCTTTAATACATCATAAAACTTCTGTCCTAGCAGCTTTTCAAAAATTTCATCTGCTTTTTCTTCCGGATTAATATCCGCAAATTTATCAGGATACAACACAGAGCCTGCATAATAGGTATCAGCCAATGCCATATCCAAATTAGAGGCACTGGAACGGAAAGAAATCTGAGAATATACTTTTCCCTCCTGCACTGCCTTTAACTGATTATAGTAATCAGGATTTTCCGCATAGTGCTGTTTAATCAATTCCATACCGTTAAAATCAACAAAAATCACATCCGGATTCCATGCCAAAACCTGCTCTAAATCAATATTAAAAGCTCCTGTCTGGTCTGTTTCGTTTGCCAGATTTTTTGCATAAATTGCAGAAAACGGCGCATAATTTGCCTCTGTTCCTTCAAATCCATGTGCCCCCTTAAAGCTTACTCCGCCGACATAAACACTCTGCTTTTCTTCCTCAGGAATATCCTTTGTTCTGCTGTCCAAATCCTTTTTTGTTTCCTCTAAATAAGCAATAAGTTCCTTTGCTCTATCCTCTTTCTGATAAACCTCTCCCATAATTCGAAAAGTTTCATATACGTTCTCATCCATCATCTGGTCACTTCCAGGAATAACAACAACAGGAATTCCTGTCTTTTCCTGAACATCATCCGCATCACAATTTCCCAGTGCAGACATCATAATTACATCAGGATCTACTGTAATAATTTCTTCAATGTAGTGCTCCCCATTATTTCCTACTACAGGCAAATCCTTGAATTTATCAAAATTCACATAGTTATATGGTCTGGAAATACTCTGTTTCTGCTCATAATCTTCCACTCCTACAACCAAATCCTGCGCCTGCATATAGCAGGTATAGCGAAGACTTGTGACGTTCAGACATACAATACTGTCTACTTCAGCAGGAATTTCCACTTCTCTGTCCATGCTGTCCACAATGGTTCTCTTTCCATCTTTTTCTTCCGTGTTCTGTGCTTCTTTCTTAGTATCAGTATCTTTATTTTCTGTTTTTGCGCCATTACTTCCACACGCTGCCATTCCTGCTGTCATACATGCTGCGAGAAGCAGTGCCAAAAACCTTGTTCGTCTCTTCATAATTTATATATCCTCCTCTTTATGTTAAGTCAAACTATGCCTGATGAACTATTCTGTACTTTATTCTGGCATTTTGATATTATTTTATCACATTCTATAACTTACACAAGCCTCCCAGGGGGATAATCATTTTATAAAAAGCAGAAAAAAATGTTGCATGGAACGAAGCTTAGTTTCTACATTCCATGCAACAGCTCTATTATTTTACAATTTTCACTTTGAAAAATCCTGTGTAATAGCCATCTGGCTTCAAGCTCACCAGATTATCCTGTTTCTCTAAATCTTCTATAACATCTTTTCTGGATGGAAGGGAACTCCACGGCTCAATACAGACATAAGGAGCATCGCTGGCCGGTTTATGCCAAATTCCCAAATATCCCAAATGGCTGGTTTCCATCTCAATTCTGGCGCTGCCCTTTTCTGATGCAAGCGCTACTCTGGACGGGGCATCTTTCAAGATAATCGCATCATTATCGAATAAATTATGACGCAGAGATAATCTTTGCTTTTCCTCTAAAGGAAAAGCTTCCTCATCTCCTGTAACAAAGCAATCCTCTGACATTCCCACACGTTTTATATCTGTTCCTTGGGCAAATTCAATAAAGTAATCTTCAAAAGACAAGTCCTGCTCTATTGGAACTTGAAAACCGGGATGCCCTCCAACACCAAAACACATCACTTTTTTATCCTTATTAGACACACAATAAGAGACTTTAAATTCGTTTTCAAACAGCTCATACTTTACTTTTATCTCAAAATGATACGGATACATCTTATAAGTTTCCTCACTGTCTGTTAAGGAAAATACCATCTTAGTCTGTGTCTTTTCTTTTAATTTCAATACAGAATTTCTTAAAAAACCGTGCTTTGGCATCTCATAGGTTTTGCCCCTCAGAGTATATTTTCCCTCTGTCAGACGTGCAATATAAGGAAACAAATTCGGAGCAGAACCGTTCCAATATTTTTCATCTCCCTGCCACAGGTATTCTTTGCCTTCTGCATCCTTTATAGAGCGCATCTGAGCTCCTAAATCCTCTACGGAGACTTCTATTTTATCATTTTTAATTGTGTAAATCATTTTCTTGTACCACTATTACCTCTTCATTCATGCCAATCCTTGGCTTTGTATTTAAAATCCGCATAAATTCCTCACCTGTAATGGTTTCGTTTTCATACAGATATTTTGCCAGCTCATGAAGCTTAGCAATATTATCTTCCAGAATTCTATATGCCTTATCATGCTGTTTCTTTACCAGTTCCACAACTTTCTTATCAATCAAAGTCTGTGTTTCAAAAGAACATGCCAAAGAGCTGTCTCCTCCCAGATACTGATTTGACATACTTTCCATAGCAACCATATCGAATTCTTCACTCATACCAAAACGGCTGATCATTCCTCTTGCAATTTTCGTTGCCTGTTCAATATCATTAGATGCTCCTGTTGTTACAGAATGGAAAATTAATTCTTCTGCTGCCCTTCCTCCTGTAAAGGTAGCAATCTTATTCTCCAGTTCTTCCTTCGACATAAGGAAATGTTCTCCTTCGTCTACCTGCATGGTATAACCCAGCGCACCGGAAGTTCTTGGAATAATTGTAATTTTATGCACTGGTGCAGAATTTGTCTGAAGTGCTGCCACAAGAGCATGTCCTACCTCATGATAAGACACAATAAGTTTTTCCTTTTCGGAAAGAACCCTGCTCTTCTTCTGGTAACCTGCAATAACAACTTCTATACTTTCTTCCATATCTGCCTGTGTTGCAAATTTTCTTCTGTCACGGACTGCTCTAAGAGCTGCTTCATTTACAATATTTGCCAGCTCTGCACCGGATGCACCGGATGCTGCTTTTGCAATCTCATGGAAATTCACATTATCTGCAATTTTAATTTTTCGGGCATGAACTTTTAAGATTTCTTCACGACCTTTCAAATCCGGCAATTCTACCGGAATTCGTCTGTCAAAACGTCCCGGACGAAGAAGCGCTGCATCAAGAGAGTCCGGTCTATTTGTGGCAGCCAGAATAACAACACCCTTAGAACCATCAAATCCGTCCATCTCCGTAAGCAGCTGGTTTAACGTCTGCTCACGTTCATCATTACCACCTATTGCGCTTCCGTCACGTTTCTTTCCAATCGTATCAATTTCATCAATAAATACAATACATGGTGCTTTTTCGTTGGCTTGTTTAAATAAATCTCTGACCTTTGCCGCACCCATACCTACAAACATCTCTACAAACTCAGAACCTGAAATTGAAAAGAAAGGTACACTCGCCTCACCGGCAACAGCTTTTGCCAGTAATGTTTTACCAGTACCCGGAGGGCCTACCAATAACGCACCTTTGGGCATAGATGCACCAATTTCTTTGTATTTTTCAGGATTATGCAGATAATCCACGATTTCTGTAAGCAATTCTTTCGCTTCATCTTCACCTGCTACATCTGAAAATTTAATTCCTGTAGATGAATTTACATAAATTTTAGCATTACTTTTACCAAAAGTCATTGCCCCGGCTCCGGCTCCGCCACCCATGTTTTTCATCATCTTACGCATAAGCCAACTTCCTAAAAACCACATAAGTACAAAAGGAAGTACCCATGTGAGCAAAAGACTCACAAGAGGGTTCATTTTCGTGGGAATTTCCTCAGAAAAGACAACATCTGCTTTGTGCAGTCTATCTACTTCCTGTAAATCAGAAATACGACCTGTCTTATACACTTGCTCTTTATTATCTTTTCCTTTTTCCACATAGTAAATCACATCCGGTTCCAAAGTAACCTCTGAAATCTTGCCGGCTTCCAAGTCATCCAAAAATTCATTATAATCAGCTTCCTTAATGCTTCTTTCCGCAATATAAGGAACTACAAATGTATTCAGCAATACTAAGACCAAAAGTATTATTCCATAATAAAATAACACCGGTTTCTTAGGAGGCTGTGGTTTTTTCTTTTCTTCAATATCCATTTCATTATCCTCCATTTTTACATTGTTTCCAATGCTTCAGGTTTTGCCCTGTTATATAGACTATACTGCTTCACGTATTATTATGCAATGAAGAAAAGATAGTAATTCTATTAAAAAACAATAAAACGTTACTTATCATCTCCGGTTAATCGAAGTACAGACTCCATTTCTTCAAGATCCATATCCAAAAATGCAGCCAGTTCCTCTACACTGTACTTCACATCTTCATCTTCGGTAAGTTCTTTTACTTTCTTTTCTAAATCTCTAACCTTTTCCACCAGAATATTATCTTCTTTTTTCTGCTGCGTCTGCTCCTCAATAAATAATTTCATGGTACTTTCAATTTCCTTTTCAATCCATTCAGACGGAGCTTCCTGATCTGAAAGGTGTTCTAAAGCCGTCAATAATCCCATATTTCCTTCCTGAAGCAAGTCTCCGAAAAATATATCTTCACGGTTTAATTTCTTTGCAGCTTTTACAATCTCATCTTGATATGCACGGATTAATTTTTCTGTACATTCCTGATTTCCTGCTAAAAATGCACGAAGCAGTTCCTCTTTTAATAATTCTTCCTCTGTTTCAAAGCCCAAAAGATACTCTTCTAAAAATTCTTTTTCTTCTGAAGTAAGAGGAATTTCTGCTGCTGCCTCTTGCACTACTTCTTCCTGTACCGAAGCTTCCGGTGATTTCTCTGCTCCATCTACATGAATACCTTGTATTTCCAAGAAATCATAGACCTTCTGTAATTTATCCTGAGTAATGTCATCTCCTTCGAAAAATTTTTCTACTAAAGCTGCCTTTACCTTTTTTCCATTGTTTAAAGCAAGTGTCTGTACTTCCTTTAATTTATTTTGAAATTCAATAATATCCATTTTACATTCTCCTGTCTTTCTCTTATATTTGAAGTTTAACACAAAGCAGACACTTACACCATAGCTTTTCCATCAGCTTTCAAATAATGGTGTAGAATAATAGCGGTCTCCGCTGTCCGGAAGCAATGCCACAATCGTTTTTCCTTTATTTTCCTCACGTTTTGCCTGTTCAATAGCTGCATACAAAGCTGCGCCGGAGGATATACCCACTAAAATTCCCTCTTTGTGAGCAAAAAGTTTTGCTGTTTCAAAAGACTTTTCTGCTGTAATCGGCATAATTTCATCATAAATCTGTGTATTTAAAACAGCAGGTACAAATCCGGCGCCAATTCCCTGAATTTTATGAGGTCCCGCTGTACCCTTTGACAGTACAGGAGAGTCTGACGGCTCTACTGCAACAATCTTCACAGACTTCTTCTTTTCTTTCAAATATCCGCCGATACCTGTAATTGTTCCTCCTGTTCCTACCCCTGCAACAAAAATATCCACATTTCCATCGGTATCCTCCCAGATTTCCGGACCGGTAGATACCATATGCGCTGCCGGATTTGCCGGATTATCAAACTGTCCTGCAAGAAAGCTGCCTGAAATCTGCTCTGCAAGCTCCTTCGCTTTCTCAATCGCTCCGGTCATACCCTTCGCCCCTTCTGTAAGAACAATCTCTGCCCCGTAGGCCTTCAGAATATTTCTTCGCTCCACACTCATAGTCTCAGGCATAGTCAAAATTAACTTGTAGCCTTTCGACGCTGCAATAGAAGCCAAACCAATTCCTGTATTTCCTGAAGTCGGTTCAATAATCGTTGCGCCCGGTTTCAATTTTCCTTCCTGCTCTGCTGTTAAAATCATATTTTTTGCAATTCGGTCTTTTACACTTCCTGCCGGGTTTAAGTATTCCAATTTTACAAGGAGTCTGGCTTTTAAATCCAGCATTTTTTCTATATTTGTAGCTTCCATCAATGGTGTTTTTCCGATAAGCTCCTGTACGTTTCTATATATTTTTTCACCCATAATTTTATCCTCCTTTTATATCCGACTATTTTAATAGGAATTATAGGATACTTGCGTAATCCTGTCAAGAAAAACTCTCTTTCTTATAATATAAGGGAGAAATTCCGTAATGCTTCTTAAACAACTTACTAAAATGGTACGCATCCGAATATCCCACAGCTGCCGCAACCTCTTTTATCGGCTCTTCGGGAGATATTTCTAAAATTTCTTTTGCTTTTTCCATGCGAAGCCGAATTAAATAATTGATAGGAGTATCTCCCGTTTCACTTTTAAAAATTTTTGCGATATAAAAGGAGCTTAAATACATATTTGCCGCAATTTGCTCCAGGGATATTTTTTCCTGATAATTTTCTTCCATATATTTCATAATCTGCTGCACAACATATTTCTTTCCCGTGGATTGAAAAATATATCCTTTGCCTTCCCCTTCCTGCTTTTCCTCTCTCTGTTCTCTGATAATCATGCACAATGCTTGAATTAAATATGCCTTTAGCATAAAATAACGCCCTGCGCCGCATTCTCTTGCTTCCTTATTCATCGCATTACAAATTTGAAAAATATTCTTTTTCATCTTGTCTGTCATTTTCATAATCTTTTGGTTGTTCTTAAATAAAGGAAAATATCCACTTTCGCACCCTTTAAAAGAAACTTTGGAAAATCCAATATAACATTCTTTCAATCCCTCTTTTGAATATCCTGCTCTGCTTCTATGATACGTGCCGGGATTAAGTAAAATCAGATCTCCTTCCTCCACTTCATAATTCTTACCATCAATATAAAATCTTCCTCTTCCGCCCATAATAACCGCAAATTCTATAAAATCATGGGCATGATAATTTTCTTCCTCTTCTGTTCTTGTTGAAACACAGGTAAACAAAAATTCCGGATTTAAGTCTCCCTCTGTAATATCATACATTTCTTTACACATACCCTGCCTCACTTTTCTCATCTATTTATAACTATACAATATATTACATCTATTTCACAAGAAATTACATTCTACTTTTTTAAAAAATTTTTATAATAGAGCTTATCTCCGATAAAAATAATGATTTTTAACAGAAAGGAAGTATTCGCTCATGACAAAAACACTTACAGGGGGAAATCCAGCCAAATTGATTTTTTTCTTCTCTCTCCCACTTATTATCGGAAATATATTCCAACAATTTTACAGTATGGCAGACACTTTGATTGTAGGACGCACAATCGGTGTAAATGCACTTGCAGCCGTAGGTTGTACCGGAAGCATTACTTTTTTAATTCTTGGCTTTGTTCAAGGACTTACCTCCGGCCTATCTATTATTACTTCTCAAAAATTTGGAGCAAAGAACGAAGATGATGTAAGAAAAAGTTTTGCAGCCAGCATTCTGATCAGCAGTGCTGTAGCAATTATTACAACAATTCTGTCTGTACTGTTGGCACGGCCTTTATTAGAACTTTTGCAGACACCTTCTGAGATTATTGATGATGCATGGGCATACCTTGTCATTATTTTTTTAGGTATTCCTGCAACTGTTTTGTTTAATCTTTTATCCAACACCGTTCGAGCATTAGGTGACAGCAAAACTCCTTTGTATTTTCTGGTTTTTGCCTGCTGTGTAAATATCGTACTTGATTTCGTGTTTATTCTGCATTTTAACCTGGGAGTTGCCGGTGCCGGAATTGCCACCATACTTTCTCAGCTTTTATCTGGTATTTTATGTATTTTCTTTATTATAAAGAAAGTTCCTCTTCTCTGGCTGAAAAAAACGGACTTCCGAATGCATTATGAGGTAATCACCTCCCATTTAAGCATTGCTCTTCCAATGGCTTTCCAGATGTCAATTATCGCCATTGGCTCTCTAATGCTGCAATTTGCCTTAAACGGTCTGGGCGCTGCTTCCGTAGCAGCTTACACTGCTTCACAAAAGATTGAAAGTATTGCAACTATGCCCCTTGGTTCCTTCGGAACAGCTATGGCAACTTATACCGCCCAAAATTATGGTGCCGGAAAAATTTCCCGTATTCGAAAAGGTGTCTTTCAATGTATTTTAATGTCCGGCAGCTTCAGTATTCTTTCCGGAGCAATCAATGTAATAGCCGGAAGCCAGCTCACCAGTATTTTTGTGGGTGCTCAGGAAACAGAGGTTCTTTCTCTGTCTCATACTTATCTGGTAATCAGTGGATGTTTTTACTTTGCTCTTGCATTATTATTTATCTACCGTTTCACACTTCAAGGGCTGGGCAAAAGTTTCATCCCTACTGTTGCAGGTGTAATGGAGCTGATTATGCGTGCCATCGGGGCATTAGTTCTTACCGACGCTTTTGGATTTGCAGGCGCCTGTGCTTCTAATCCACTGGCGTGGGTTGGGGCTTGTATCCCTCTTGCATTTTCCTATTATAGAACGATGAAAAAATTAAACTAAAAGAAAAAGAAGAGGCTGCCGCATTCAGTACATATTCTGAATACGGCAGCCTCTTCTCGCTTTTCTAATAAATCTTCTTATGTTATCCTTCGATTGCAATATATTTATTTTCTTCTACCTGTTTTGGTGCCTCTTTTGGTACTGTTAATCTCAAAATACCATCCTCAAATTTCGCATGGATATCTTCCTGATGAATATTTTCCCCAACATAAAAGCTTCTGCTCATTGCACCTGCGTAACGCTCTCTGCGAATATAATTGCCCTGTTTATCTTTTTCATCTTTGTCTAAACCTTTTGCTGCATTAATTGTCAAATATCCATTTTCCAGTTTTGCTGTTACCTCATCTTTCTTAAAGCCAGGCAAATCAATATCTAATTCGTAGGTGTTTTCTGTTTCTCTTACATCTGTTTTCATAATATTTTTTTCATTCTTTCCATACAGAGGATTTTTTCTTCCGAAAAACTCTCTCTCAAACGGACAATCCATAAAGTCATCAAATAAGTTTTCTCCAAAAATACTAGGCATCATCATAAGTCATATCTCCCTTCATATAAGACAATAGATTTTATTTTAGCACTTTGGAAAATCCAGAGTGTCGATTACATGAACCAATGGATTAGGTCTTTTTCCTTCTCCTTTGTTCTATTTGTAATATAACACTTATATTCAGCACTGTCAAGCTTAGGCTACCAATTTCACAGATTTTTCACAATTGTGATAAAATCACTGACTCACTTCTATTCTTCTTGGTAATAAATAAAATTTATTCTATCAGGAGGTTGCTATGGAAAGAAAAAAGCGAAAGGCTTTTGTCAACACTGATGATTGTGTTGCCTGCGGCTGCTGTATAAAAGTATGTCCCAGAAACGCTATTGAAATTTGGAAAGGAATAATGGCAAAAGTAGATATTGCCAAATGCGTAGGATGTGGAAAATGTGAAAAGGAATGTCCCGCTTCCGTAATTAAAATTCAGGAGGTGAAATCATGAAGAAGCATTGGTATGACTATCTTTGGATTGTATCTCTTACCTACTTAATATTGGGATTTTTCAATATTCTTTTTGCATGGCTCGGACTGCTCTGTTTCTTCATTCCTTTAATTATTTCTATTGCAAACGAAACAAAAGGCTATTGCAATCGCTACTGTGGAAGAGGACAGCTCTTTGGACTCTTAGGCGGACGCTTCGGACTCTCCCGTAAAAAAGATATTCCCCAATGGATGAAAAGCAAAGCATTCCGATATGGATTTTTAATTTTCTTTTTCATCATGTTTTTTCAAATGCTTTGGAATACTTATCTGGTATTTTCCAACGCACAGAATTTAAAACAAGTTGTAACACTTTTATGGACCTTCAAAGTTCCTTGGCACTGGGCATATCACGGTACAATTATTCACCCCGGAACAGCACAGTTTGCCTTTGGTTTTTATAGTGTGATGCTGACTTCTACTATTCTTGGTTTTATCACAATGCTCTTATTCAAGCCTCGAAGCTGGTGCGTTTATTGTCCTATGGGAACTATGACACAGCTTATATGCAAAACGAAAAATAAAAAAATATTATAAAATTCACAAATTTAATAAGGAGAATATACAATGAAAATGAAAAAAATTATCCCTATCTTAGCTTCAACATTACTGCTTCTTGCCGGATGCGGCTCTAAAAATCCAAGCACAGAAAACAGCGATTATCGTCAAATTGATATGGAAGAAGCTACAAAAATTATGGAAGAAGAAAAAGACTATATCATTTTAGATGTAAGAACTCCAGAAGAATATGAAGAAGGTCATATTCCTCACGCAATCAATATTCCAAATGAAACCATCAGTACAAAAGATATTTCTGAACTTCCCAATAAAAATCAGCTTATTCTTGTTTACTGCCGTAGTGGAAATCGAAGCAAACAGGCTGCAAGTAAACTTAGCAAATTAGGATATACTAATATAGTAGAATTTGGCGGCATTATTGACTGGAACGGTGAATTAGAAAAATAGAAAAATGAAATGCTACCCCGGCAGGAAAAGGGTATGATACATCTCTCTACACTACCTGCCGAGGTTCTTTTTATAAACATTTTTTAGTTAAGACTTTTCTTTTATAATCATTTTCCCTTCAGAATTAAATATTCCAAATCCTGTCAAAATATATATTACTGCAAACACAATTCCCAGATACGTGAGTGGTGCATATAAAACATATTCGAAAGAGCTTACTCCTAAAGTTCCCAAAATAAAAATTGAAATGTTACTCCATGGAATAATTGGAGAAAATGCTGTTCCAGTATCTTCTAACATCCTAGATAAGTTTTTTCTATGTAAATTATATTTATCAAATAATGGTCCTAATATTGGTCCAACAATTGTAAATGTAACCAAATATACTCCAGTTAAAGAAGCCAAGATCAAATGTAATATGTAACTAAACAAAAGTACCGATTTTCTACCTTTAGCACGTTTTGTAATTGAATTTAATAATGTTTCAAATGCCCCTGTAGTTTTTAATACCGAACTAAATACTGCCGCACCAATAATTAAAGCTACCGAAGACATCATACTGTTTAAACCTCCACGGTTAATCATAGAATCAACAAGTTCCACTCCTGTATCCATTTGAATTCCATTCGTTAATGCGGAGATTACTTCTGTAATATTTCTTCCTTGTATTATAATAGCCAATATCATAGCTAAAATAATTCCTATTCCAAAAACAGGTATTGTAGGCTTTCTTAAAAATATTAAAACCAAAACCACAATTGGAGGAAGCAGTAAAACAGGACTTAAATCAAAATTGCTTTCAAGAGTATCTAAAATTTGATTATAATTTTCATTTGCTATATTATCCCCTTGAAATTGTAATCCTAAAAAAGCATACACAATAAGAGAAATAATAAGGCAAGGGATTGTTGTATAAAGCATTGATTTTATATGTTCTATAATATCAACACCTGAAACATAAGGCGCCATTATTGTTGTATCTGACAATGGAGATAACTTATCTCCAAAAATAGCCCCCACTACAATAGCTCCTGCCGCATAAGCCACTGGAATGTCTAAGCCTTCTGCTACTCCCATTAAAGCTACTCCAATTGTTCCCATAGTCCCCCATGATGTTCCTGTCATCAATGACATCACACAACACAACAAGCAACTGGCCACCAAAAAAATAGGCGCTGGTAAAAGTTTTAATCCATAATACATCATAAATGGCACTGTTCCGGAAACCATCCATGCACCAATCAAAATACCAACAAACATCATAATCAACATTCCCATAAACATAGTCTTAAACGTATCACCTATGTCAGCTTCAAAATCCTTCCATTTACAGCCAAAAAGCATTCCCATGCCCATAGCAGCTAAGGCTGTTAATATTAAACTTACTCCTGGATTTGCCTTCAAAATAGCTACACAATATAATAAAATAAGTAAAGCTATGATTAAAACTACTATTGATTTACCCGCTGTGACTTTTTTCTTTTCTTCTCCCATAAACGTTCCTCCCTAACTAAACCAAATAGGACTTGACCATGCTATTGCTTTGTTTTTTTGATATACTCTTGCATAGTAATAATTCCATCCATTTTCCGGCTGTGTTTCATCGGTAAATATAACTTCTGCACTTTTTCCTGACACTTTCTTCCTAAAAATTATATTTCCCATGGAAATTATATCAATCTCATCCAACTCATCAGTTCCTACTACATCTACTTCTATTTTTCTTACTAGGTTTTCACACAGTTTTCCTTCTTGTCCCATAGAAATATTATTTATAGCAAAATTTAAAAGAATTCTTTCCCCTGTCGTTGCATAAACTCTTCTATTCCACATAGCATCAAAAATACTTTCTCGAGTTAACTGCTCCGCTAAAATACAAGTAAGTCCACCTCTATAACTCTCTATATTTTCTGAAAAAACCCAATGTGCATACCCTGGTGTCCCTGCATGTGTATCACTGCCAGCAACAAACCCTAAACGATATCCCTTATTTAAGGCATATTGTACAGAATGTTGATTGTATATAGACCCTCCTATAATAGGTCTTTCACCTGTTTCTCCTTCTGAATTACCCCAGCAAGAATATATTTCTACCAGTCTTTGAATATCTTCATCATGAATCTCCCAACTTCCTAACATTACCTTTTTTGCCGTATGATGAGGAATTGTTATAGCTTTTACATTCATTTGTTTTAATTGTTTCCAAAGTTCCTCCGGACAATAGCTGCCTTTATCAACACATCTGCGTATTGGCTCATCATAGGACTGATAATATACATTTCTATCACCGCCAAATTCGGGATTAGGTGCATCATTGTGATATTCATATCCTAAAATCGGAATAAATTTTCCTTCTTCACAAAATTCCTTATTTAAATCCTGTATCTCTTTCCATTGTTTTTCTGTCATATAACAACTTAGTGAATTATATGCTGTTTCGTTATTATTGGTATATCTTCCTGCATCTGGATCTGTCAATGCACAAAAATCCAAACTAGAAACTTTTTTGGCAAATTCATAATATGATCTTCCGCTTCCTCTTCCCCACTGTATTCCTGTATGTCCATGTAAATCCCCCCAATAATGAACACTTTTTTCTTTTTCTCTTTTACTTATGCACGGATTGCTAATTCCCTTTATTTTTTTGCCTTCATCTTGTGCATGAATATAAATAATACCTTCCTTTTTCAATGCAATTTTAAGTTTTTTAACGCCACAATCTTCCGGTTCAAATTTTCCCATATATACTTTCTCATTATCCAAATAACAGTAAAATCTACCTGTATGATAATTTGCCAAATTATGATATTTATCGACTGCAAATACCGTAACTTCTGTATCCTCTTCACTTTCTGCTTCGGATGGTAAAATAACTTCAAATCTTTCCGCTTCTTTAGAAGATATTTCCATTATTGGTGGATTTTCTGTTAAATAATAACCACTATAAGGTGCTTCTAAAGTTCCTTTTACATCTGTAGCCACATCAAACTGTACTGGTCCTGATGTTCTGCAGACTTGTCCAATAGCCTGTTTATGATAACTGACATCTCCATAGGTTAAAATAACTTTATCTCCACTTTCCAGTCTGTGTCCCAATATTTTCACCCATATATGTGTTCCTACATGTTCAGAAACATTTTCTGTTTTTGTTCTGTCAGGTCCTCGTTTCCACCAATCGTTTTCAACAATAAAAGTTTCCACACTTGCGTTTTCTCTAGTTGTTCTTGCAGTCGTATATGCCGGAAAAATAGGCATATCAATTTGTGGCTTTTTAAATCCAAAAGGTATGGTAAAGCGCAATACACCTCCTATGTATATAGGTTCTTCTCCTACTGTATATGTAATTCTAACGGTTCTTTCTTCCCCCACAATAGCATTTGTCGGTTCTACCTCTACATATCCATTGGTTGTCTTTACCTGTTCCATACCGTTTCTCATTATTTGTATCTCATTATAATGATTTAAATATTTCCCCATATTTCATTCCCTTTCCTTGTTAAAATAATCAATAACAAACTGCACACATATTGCCGTGCCATCTTTTAAAACTTTTTCTTCTGGCTGGAAGTAAGGTGAATAATTATCCTGTTTTTCTTCTAAAACAGATGATGCACAGCCAATATTAATATAAATTCCTGGCACCTTTTCCGTATAAAAAGCAAAATCTTCACTGGCCATCACTGCTGGAAGATGCACAATAGCCTGCTCTCCAAAAATTTTTTCAGTAGATTTATATGCAATCATCGCCAACCCAGGATCGTTTGATAATGGTGGAAGAACATGTTGATAATGTACCATCGCTGTACACCCCATTGTCGCTGCAGTATATTGAACTAATTCTTTCATATCCTTTTCCACTTGTTCTCTTACTCCTATTGAATGTGTCCTTACTGTCCCTTCTAGTTTTACATAATCAGCTATTGTGTTTCTCTGATGTCCTCCATGAATAGTTCCTAACGAAATCACCAACGGCTCCAAAGGGTTATTTTTCCTAGAGACATAATTTTGAATAGCATTAACAACTAATGCTGAAGCTACTATAGCATCATTTCCTAAATGAGGAAGACTTCCATGCGCCGAATTCCCTTTAATTTCAATATCAACTTTATCAGCTCCTGCCATGCGATACCCATAACTAATATCAAAAAAAGAGGATTTTAATCTACCGCATATATGTGCTGCATATACAGCATCCACATGCTCCAATATTCCTCTTTTTATATATTCCGCCGCTCCTTGAGCAACCTCTTCTGCTGGCTGAAATAAAATTTTTACTGTTCCTTTTAAATCTTTTCTCCTTTCATTCAATATTTTTGCTACCCCTAGCATCATAGCAATATGACAATCTCTTCCAGAAGCATGCATCAAACCATGATTTCTACTAGCAAATGGGAGTTCCGTCTTCTCAGTCATTTCTACTCCGTCAATATCCGCTCTTAGTAAAATCACTTTCGGCTTCTTTGTAGTCCCTTCACCTTTAATTTCCACCCAAACACCAGAAATCCCATCAAATCTAATTGGTTTCAAACCCATTTTTAACAATTCAGTTTCAATATCTATAGTTGTTTGTACTTCTTCCCACGACAATTCCGGGATACTATGAAAATGCCTTCTTTGCTCAATAATATACTCTTCCTCAGTTAAAATTCTTTCTAGCAAAGTCATTTACCTTCCCCCTTCCTGTTTATAACTTATATATTATATATATTCTTCTCCACTGTACAATAATAAAATCCTATACTTATAATATGAATTTCTTATGGAATTAAGTAGTGACAAATAAAATACTTACGGTTATACTGAAACATAACATCATAAGAATAGATTTTCTAAAAATTATAAAGGGGGGGAAATTTATGACGCTAAAACATATTAAAATATTCATTGCTGTATGTGATACAGGAAGCATGACTGCTGCATCAAAACAATTATATATTGCACAGCCCGCTGTAAGCTTTGCTATTGCCGAAATGGAAAATTACTATGGTCAAAAATTATTTGATAGAATTTCAAACAGGCTTTATATTACAGAAGCAGGAAAACAATTTCTTGAATACTCCCGACAAATTTCTTCTCTTTTTGATGAAATGGAAGATAAAATTAAAAACTGGGATACTATAGGTGTATTGCGCATTGGAGCTAATACTACTATTGGAGCATATACGCTTCCATCTATTATAAAAAATTTCAAACAAACTCATCCTGATGTTATAGTAGAAACAACTATTGAACACACTGCTGTCCTTGAAAATCTTATTCTTAACAATAAACTGGACATCGCGATTACAGAAATCCCCTCTTCCGAAAAACTCATTCTATCTGAAGAATATATGGAAAACAATATGCTGTTCCTCTGTTCTCCCGAACACCCATGGGCAGGACAAACTATACCAATAGCTGACTTAAACCACAGTAATTTTATTATGCGAGATCAAACTTCAGAGGAAAGAAAAGTTATTGAAAATTTCCTACATTCAAAAAAAATTCATATAAACATAGTATGGGAAAGTCTTAGTCAACAGTCTATCTTAAATGCTGTGTCAAATAACTTAGGAATTGCTATTTTATCTTCTCAAGCCTGCAAAATAGCTCTATCTGAATATAAAGTCTCAATTTTCCATGTAGAAAACTTTAAATTAAAAAATGGCGTTTATATTTTACGCCATCAAAATAAAATTTTGACAAATCTCATGCAAGATTTTATTAATTTAATCTCTTCTTCTAATAATGAACTCTTTTTCTAAAAATAAAAACGGCTGGATTACTCCAACCGTTCTTCACATTATACCTTCAAAACTACATATATAAAACGAAACTTTCCAACTGCCGTTCTGCTTAGCCCGCTTAGCAACCGTCACTCATAAGCTTCGCTTATTTCGTGTCCTTTGCTTCACAAATGGCTTCGGTCTGACTTCCGCTTCATGGAATGTAAACATTCCTTAAGCTCCTGTCTTCCCCCGCCGCTTCCTAAGCGATTAGGTCAAGCCCTCGACCGATTAGTAGCAGTCAGCTCCATACATTGCTGCACTTCCACCTCTGCCCTATCTACCTCGTCGTCTTCAAGGGGTCT
>ENA-ORSX01001160-ORSX01001160.1-human-gut-metagenome-genome-assembly--contig:-NODE-1160-length-20650-cov-16.760087_pt1 | contig 20650 bp, 18 predicted proteins | sample MGYA00241904_ERZ509172 | MGnify/ENA primary metagenome ERZ509172 (study PRJEB26280, sample SAMEA2338795) | human gut metagenome | biome: human gut; feature: human-associated habitat; material: faeces...
TGAAAGAAGTAGATAAATGAAATAAAAATGCGAGAAAAAATATTTTTTTCTTTTTTCGTTTAGTATATTTGTACTCACAACTGTATTACTACAAAGGTTTTATAGTTTTTTTATTGTAAAAGGTCAAATGAGCATGGATGAAACTATCTTGTTGAATTATCTGCAGGGTGAATGTAATGATGAAGAAGCTGCCCGGGTGGAAACTTGGTGCGAGGAAGAACCGGGGAATCGGAAAACTTTAGAGCAACTTTATTATACTCTTTTTGTAGGTGAACGTATAGCGGTGATGAATGCTGTAGATACAGAGGCGTCATTAGATAAATTTAAGTCGGCTATCAGAGAAAAGGAGAGAAATACTAAACAGAAAAATATCTCAATCCGTTGGGGGCGTTATGCTACTGTGGCTGCTGCTTTTCTTACCGGACTTGTTTTTGCCGGTGGAATTGCCTGGGGATTACTTTCCAATAAACTTTCAGATTATGAGGTGATAACTGCTGCCGGACAGAGAGCACAGACTGTACTGCCGGATGGTAGTAGGGTATGGCTGAATGCATCTTCTAAATTAGTTTATCATAATTCTTTCTGGAGTTCGGATCGCCAAATCGATTTGTCGGGTGAAGCTTATTTCGAGGTTTCCCATGATAAACATGCTCCATTTATCGTAAACAGTAAACAAATCAAGACTTGTGTGCTTGGTACGAAATTTAATGTGCGTGCGCGTGAAGAAGAGAATAGGGTAGTGACTACCTTGCTTCAAGGTTTGGTGCGGGTGGATTCTCCACGAACGGAAGAGAATGGCTATTTACTGAAACCGGGACAGACATTGAATGTGAATACGGATACTTATCAGGCAGAGTTGATTGAATATAACCAGCCTACGGATGTGCTCCTGTGGATGAAAGGTAAGTTGGAATTCAAACAACATTCTTTATTGGAAATAACCAATATTATGGAGAAGTTGTATGATATTAAATTTATCTATAAGGATGATGCTTTGAAATCAGAACGGTTTACCGGTGAATTCTCTACTGATAGCACTGCTGATGAAATATTGAATGTTTTGATGCATACAAATCATTTTTCTTATAAGAAAGACGGACGGATTATTCGGGTGATGAAGAAATAAGATATAAACATAAGTCTTTTTACAGGGGGATTCTTAACTCATTAAGAATCCCCCTTTCCTTTATGGCTTTCTTAGATCATTAGAGAAACAAGTGTTTGATCGAAAATTTTGTTTTGGTGCAGTTTTGAACAAACTTCACCGTGATGAGCCCATCTAAATAGAATTAGTTAAAAACCGCATTCAGCTTTCAGTCTACTTAAAAAGTTCCTTTTCATCGGTGCTTTTGGCTGAACGCGAACCTGAAAACAAAAAGGAGATGTAAATAGTCTCTTTTTTAGAGTCTCTATTTACCTTCAATAGAGCCGCTGTTTGAGTGAAACATAGCCTTCGTTTTATGCGAATAGAGACTCTGATTTACTAACCCGGCATGTCGACGACTTTAACCCGACATGTCAATGTCGCTCTTTATCAAGGCGTTTACGAACAAGACTGAAACGGCTGAAACCGGATGATAGCGTAAAGATTCAGTAGGAGAAATTTAATTCAAAACCATAAGTCATAAGAAAGATGTACGAAGATGAACTAACAAGTAGAGATCTGGAGTATTCTTTTGGGAGATAGATTGATAGTCTGGAAGTATGTTTGTGAAGTATGTTTCTAAAATAGAGGGTAATCCATTGGATTACCCTCTATTTTATCATTTCTATGTTACCTATTCATTATGTTTATTCACTTTTGGGTTCGTAAACATTAAATTCTGTAACATCCGTACGACCGTTTGTAGAGATAGTGATAATCTGATATTTTAGATATCGCGTAGTAATAGGAGAGATGAACGTGATGTTTTGTGTACTACTACCGGGTATTGCTAATGAACTTAATGATTTCCATGTCATACCATTTTCAGACTGTAATATTTCCACTTCTCTAGGAGCATATGCATTTCCCCAGTGATTCGTTTTGATGCCTGTTAAAACCTTAGTTTCTCCTAAATCAACGGTGAACCAGAAGCCTTTATTATTTAGAGCAACGTCAGTTCCAGTCTTGCCATCAATTAAATTATTAGGTGCGCCGTCTACTCCTTCTTCCACATTAACAATCCAACCTGCACGATTACTGATAAGTTGGCTATTGCTAGGAGTACCACTTTTTAGATTACAGTAGGCAGCTTTATTAATGATGACAGGTAAGATACTTAAATTACTGCTAATGACAGTGTTCTTATCATTGGTAGTTACATTACTGATTGATACACTGAAAGAGAAACTTGTTTTTTCCATGATACTGGCGAATATCGTTGGATCGACCGTTGCAGTGATTTCTTCAGAAGTCATCTGTCCTTCTTTGAGAGTAACCTGTGAGGAACTTAAAACGATCTGGCTTGCATCAAGCCCTTCTGTTTCACTTTTTGCACTTAATGCGATAACCATATCTGTAGAGACTGCTTTCTGTGTTTTTACAGTAAAAGCCATCTTAATTTCATCTCCTCCGATTCCATTCGCATCATGAGTCAGATTGAACTTTTTTACATTCCCCGATAAATAGTCATTTCTCTGTAGAGACACATACGTAGCATTCCACTCGTTAAAAACTTCTTCATCATCACTACAGGACGAAATGAATGGGACAAACAAGCCGAGTAGAGTTGCTATTGATAGTGATTGAAATATATTTTTCATATACATATACAATTTAATTTTTACTATTTCCATTCAGTAGCCTTATCTGTAGATAAAATACCGTCAATCCAGGTAGGAGTAGCAGAAGTTGTCAAAGTATGACCTTTACCGGTTGCATCTTCGAACACATTACCTTGTCCTTCATTGAATCGCCAATAAGCTTCCAAACCTACAGATTTAGGGCTAACTTGCGTCATGTTATTCTGAATTTGAGAAGCGGAACGAACTACGGACCAAATACGTGCTTCACTCATCAAAATTTTACAGTTTCCCCATCTACTATAAGAATCATCACCTAAGCAGAACCAATTTACATCAGAGAAAGTTGTTGCTCCTGTTGGTATACTCAACACACCCGAATCAACTCCGTTTATGTAAAGTCGATAGTTGGAACCATCACAGACCAATGCTAAATGTTGCCATTCGTTTGGCTTGAAAGAATTACTTGGATTCAAATAAAGCCGGTTACGTCCTACAATCTGTACTAATGAATGTGCCTTATAATTTTCATTGTCACTTTGAGGATCCTCAAAACGTAAAAGGATGAAGTTTGCATCATCTCCTCCGTTCTTAAATACTGCACGGTCACGGTCAGCTGTGTTGGCTACCTGAAAACGAACCTCTATCGTATATTGTGAATACGTTTCGGGAGATTCTGTGAATTTATTAGCTTTTAAACTAGGAGCGCCAACAAACATTGGAGCTGAAAATTCGATAATACTTTCTGCCAAGATAACAAAGGTTCCGGTATTTTCCATCGGTGAAATACTTCCATCTTGCGATACTAGTTTTACAGGCAGTGCATATGATTCTCCCGATTTCATCATTTCCTGACTGAAAGCTTTCAAAGCGATGGAGAGGGCATCGGCTGCATATTGTCCTGCTTTTACAGTAATCGTTTCCGGCAACGTATAATAATCTTTGGGCAACATTATATATCCGGTTCCATTAATATGGTTATAAGTGTCCAGTACTGATTGATCTGTAACCAATTTATAATGATTGTCTGTAGAAGAAAGATTACTTAGATGCACATTTAGGGTAGTAAAACTTTCTCCAGTAGCCTGTACGGTCACTTTTTGACTTGTACTGGAAAGAGCTTCTTCAATATAAGCATGTGTATCTAAAGTATCGTATTTTGCATCTCCACAACTTACTATACTTCCTAAGCCTGTTATGACTGCGGAGAAGCATAAAATTTTTATATAATTCATACGTTTCATAGTTTACATTAATTTTTAAGTAATGAATGTGATGACGGGTTCATAATTTGAATAGCACGGCGTATATTTTTATATTCTGGTGAAGTTCCATACTCTGCTTCCATATGATAGGTTCCTGCACCACCTTTACGGAATCCGTTACTTGGTTGCCAGCGTGCCATTCCTTCGAGAGATTTCATTTTGTTACCATAACGATCAGTGTAATCATATCCACCGTCCATAGCAGCATCGGTAGCCTCGAAATTCTCGGTCATGATGGTCATCTTCGTGATTTGTTCTTCAGACATGACACTGCTATACGTCTGAACAAGTCCTGCACCTGCTACGCCGCCTGTGATAAGACGTTTATCGAGTTTAGAATCACTGCCAGGACTACTATTATTGTAAGCCTGAATGATAAAATAGTCAAAATATAACCCGACTTCAGGTCTACCTGTTATGCTCTGTGGTTCGCCATCGATAACTAATAATTTACCTGTTCCTGATTTCGGACCGAAATATTTGCCTAGTTCATCAACAAATGCAAACATTCTATCGTCTTCGTCTACGATATTACCGGGGTTGCCAAAATTAGGTTCATAATCGATATCAAAGCCGTCGTAACCATATTTGTTTACTGTATCGGCAATGGCGCTTGCATATTTGCGAATGGATGCTTCTATTGCTTCCTTATTTGATTCATCGGAAGGCCATTCCCAAAAATCATTCACAGCTTCTTTTTCGGATGAAAATCCCATATTTTCCCAATTTTCACGAATATTCTGCGGAGTAATTTGATCGCCTACACTTCTGATAATAAAACACATGGTAAAACGAGTACCTTTAACTTGTTGGCAAAATTCCAGATCTTTTTTTTGAGCTTCTGTAATGTTCGACCAATTTCCCCAAATAGAAACAATATCTACACTATCAGGAATACCGGCTAAAGAGCTTTTCATATAGGCACCTTCACCACTCCAGCCACCAAACCAGCCAAAGGCAACTTGGTGATCTGTCTGCTTATAGGCACGCAAGGCCGCATAATATTCATCCGATACGATCGATTCGGGAAAAGTTTTTGCTTCTGACTCCGTCCAGTCACTGCAACCGATCAATGAGGTCGTTGCCAGTGATATGAGTACAATGTATAATAAATAAATTTTCTTCATAAAAGTCCTTTTTATGCATTATATAAATTAGTTCTTTTTAGCCCACTTTAAGTCAGTAGCTTCGTTATCAGCACCGCCTAGTTCTGCTACTCCCAGATCATAATTGGCTTTATTGTTTTGTGCCTCTGTATAAGGGAAACTTAGACGACGCATACCGCGTTGGCTGCTCACACCACAATCTGATAGATTGTCGATACAAGGATAAAGTTCCGGATAACCTGTACGGCGATATTCAGCCCATGCTTCCAATCCTAATGGATAATTGGCGATCCATTTTTGAGTAATGACACGTTGGAAATTCTTTCCATTTACGTTGTCAGCCTCGCTGTCATCCCACATTACACTCACAGTATTGGTAATTGTAGCAGTAGCATTTTGCACAGCATCACTTTCATGTGATACGACAGGAGCTTCGTCAATCTTCAAGTATTCAGTGGCTGAAACCTGATATTGTTCCATTGACAAATTAATACCATCTTCGTAATAGGCTTTTGCTGTTTTAGAACCGACATTCCAACCACGCAATTTTCCTTCTGCACGTAAAAACGCTGTCTCTGCAGCACAGAAAACCATTAATTTAGAAGTTGCCGTATATGCAGGAATAGAGAATCCTGCTGCATCTGCCTTTTTAAAATCAGCATCTCCTGTACGCATACCTACATATTTATCTGTTTTCCCGGCAAGGGTAGACTTATTAAAGAACTTCGGCATACGTGGATCGCCATATGCATTCATATAATCTACAATATTTGCATTCACACGCAGATCACCCCAACTTACAGCTGCCAGTTGATATGGATTACTCTGTGTGCCACAAGAAAGCATAGCATTATCCGAATTACTTTCAATCAATCCTGCTTTATGTGTTACTGCTGCTTCAGCTGCCTCTTGAGCAATGCCAGGCCATGTTCCGCTGATTCGCATTGCAACACGTAAGCGCATTGAATTGGCTAGCTTAGCCCAACCTGAATAATTTCCATCAAAAACCGGATCATTGGCCCCCAATGGGGCATTGCCATTTGTTTCTACATAATAGTTGTACAAAACATCAGCTGCATTGGCTAAATCACTTAATATACTGGTATAGACCTGTTCCTGGGTATCATAAGATACATAGAAATTACCCTTCTTTACTTGGCTGTAAGGCATCGGTCCATAACAATCCGCAACGCGAAGCATTGTTATTGCACGTATCATACACGCAAAAGCATAATAATGTCCCGTAGAATTTGTCGCTTCTTGTATTTGGAAAAAGTTTCCATATATTTTTTCAAACGGAGTGTTCCAGGGGGTAGCATTCCAGGCATCACTCTGATTGAATGTGCTGAAGTTTGTACCACTCCATGTGTTAGAACAGCATAGATAGCCACCTAACTGTCCCACCATCTGATCTTGCATTTGAGAGTCATTCTGCTGAATATTCACAATTGTTTCAATCATAGACTTCATCAAAGTCGCAGGGTCTGCATCATGAATTTGATATTGATTCGTATTATACTCCTCAAATTTATCGGTACAACTTCCTGCCAGTAACAACAGAGCGGCACCGACTGTGATATTTCTTAAATATTTTCTCATAACATTAGCTTTTTCTTTTAGAATTGAACTTTCACATTAAAACCGAAGTTACGCAAGCTAGGTTGCATAAAGTAGTCTACATTCATATAATAGTTACTGGAGGTAGAGGCAGACAATTCCGGGTCAAATGGGGCTTTACAATAAATCATCCATAAATTACGTCCTACAATACCCAAAGTAACATTCGCCACATTTTTAAACCATCTTTTAGGAAGTGTATAGTTTAGACTCAATTCCTGCAAACGTACATTGGTTGCACTATATAGATAATAACGACCATAGCCACCTTCACCCGTACCAATAGTCTGGTAATACTTTTGGGCGTTAACTTTGCCGTTATTAATAGGTATACCACCATTATCACGAGCTGTTGCAGATGTTTCGGATACTCCATAATAATCTAAAATACCTTGAGTAGCCGAATAAGCTAATCCGCCTACACGGGCTGATAATACAATTCCTAAATCAATTCCTTTATAAGTGAAATGATTGGTCCATCCGAGGTTGAAATCAGCATCCAGATTACCTACTTTTACCGGAGTGTTTGATGAAGTGATACCCAGATTACCATTCTGATCGACTTTTATATTACCGTTATTGTCTTTTGTCAGCTGGTTGTATACATAGATATCAGTCATGGAGCCTCCTTCTGTCAGGATGACGCGAGGAGCTACATTCTCTTTACCTAACCAACCCACATTCATTTCATCCATTTGGATAGCTTCTCCTGTCACAGGATTCACGCTACCGCTTGCCAGTCGTTTCACCTTGTTACGGTTTAGAGTGAAGGTTGCATTAGAAGACCATCCGAATCCTGCCCATTTATCGTTGAACCCTAAAGCCAATTCAAGACCTTGGTTTTGCACGTTACCAGCTTGTACAATCGCTTGTTTATATCCGGAAGAAGAGGGGATATCTACCTTAAATGTTTGGTTCAGTGTATTAGAACGATAGTAAGTAGCGTCTAAATTAAAACGATTTCCCCAGAATTTCAAGTTCAAACCGATTTCCCAGGATTTAGTCTTTTCAGGTTTCATATTGTCCATCGGATATACGGTCGGATTTGCCCAGTTATGTGTCTGGCTGTTGTATTCGTACCCCGGATTAGTAAGGAAACGATCGAAAGAAGAGGCTACCACTGTATACGAACCGCGTATTTTAGCATAAGAAATCACCTCTGGTAGTTTAACCATTTCTGATAATAAAGCCGATAAACCGACTGACGGATAAAAGAACGATTTTTGTTTGGAGAATGCGAGTTTTGAATCCCAGTCATTACGTCCGGTTACGGTTAGATACAGTTGATTTTTCCAACTTAATTCAGCACTGGCAAAAATACTTTGAATTTCATCTTCATATCCGGTAGGGTCCGGTTTATAGTTGGCGGAGAAATTAATATTGTTGATCTGGAAGAAGTTAGGAATAACCAGGTCACCTGCAATATATAACTGATCCATTGAAGTATGATATATGGAAGCACCAACATTGGCTGTTAAATGAAAATCACCAAATGTTTTATCTATATTAGCCAGGAAATCGGCATATAAAGAACGTTCCTGACGCATGGCATCTTCAAAACCACCGCTTACACCACAGAATGTTGTTAATGTAGAAGCAGATTTTTCGTTTTTATTCCGGTAGTCGGAGTTGTCCAGATTGACACGACCGACAACATTGAGCCAATCTGCAGCCTGCCATTTCAAAGAAGCGTTCATCATATAACGTTTCTTGTTGGAGGTACGGTTGATGCGATTTTGTATCCAATATGGATTTTGTAATGACAAACTTGCATCACCATAAGGCCAATATTGTTCCATATAGCCGTAGTTAGTATTATAACGTTCATACAAACGAATTTCGTCAAAGTTGTCTCCACGAGGGAATAGATACAGTGATGGGAGAGGATTATAATACTGTCCTTGAGAAACCATGTTTTTGTTGTTCTGAACGATATATTGTGCACCGATATCCAGAGTAAGTTTATCATTCAGGAAATGGGTGGTATTACGTGCCGTAAAATTATAACGGTTATAGGAGTTATTCGGAAGAATTCCACCGGAGTTAGTTGTAGAAGCAGAAAGATAGGTCTGGTTTTTGGTATTTCCTGTAGATAATGCTACCGAATTGATAACATTGGAGCCTGTTTCAAAGAAGTCAGATGGGTTATATCGACGGTTTGTCAATTCTCCCCAGCTGAATAATCCGGAACTTGTACCATAACGGTTCTGCATATCCGGCATAATATATGCTTTAGAGAAAGTAGTACTGTTGGATACTGTTATGGTAGTTTTCTCTGTTTGGCCTTTTTTAGTAGTAATTAAAACAACACCGTTTGCCGCAGCAGAACCATATAATGCTGCCGCAGAAGGACCGGTCATCATACTAATACTAGCAATATCGTCCGGATTTAAGTCAGCAACAGCATCTGATCCTCCCATCTCTCCAAATAATCCTTCGCCACCGCTTTTTCCTGTATTAAAAATAGGTACACCATCAATTACATACAATGCATTGTTATCTTTAGTCAGAGATTTCATACCACGCATAACAACACGTGTGGCACCACCAGCACCGGTTGCACCACTATTAATCTGAACACCGGCAACCTTTCCTGATAGTGAATTCATAAAATTGGCATCTTTTACAGCTGTCAATTCGTCACCTTTTACCTCTTGTACATTATAACTTAACGCCTTAGTTGCACGCTTGATACCCAATGCAGTAACAACTACTTCGTCCAATACTTGCGTATCTTCTCCTAAGGTTACTTTTATAGGTTGTGCGTTGGCAAGCGTGATTGTTTGGGAGGCATAACCGATATAGGATACTTCAAGTACATCACCTTTAGCTGCTTGTATTTTGAAATTTCCATCCATATCAGTGATAGTACCATTTGAAGTTCCTTTTATCAAAATACTAACTCCAATCAATGGTTCTCCTTTTGAATCAGTAACAGTACCACTTGCAGTAATTGGTGTTTTTTTCTGCTGCTCTTCTTTATTACTCTTCGCAGAAAGTACAATATGATTATCTACTATTGAAAAACTGACATTAACTCCTCTGAATAACTGATTCATTACATTATTCAAAGATTCTTTTGTTACCTTGATAGATATGACACGATTTATATCGACATCATTTGTGTTATAGACTACTGACATTGAAGTTTGTTTCTCAATTTCTTTCAAAGCAGTGTTCAAGGGTACTTTCGATAGATTAAGAGTGATCGTTCGTTCTTGCCCATAAGCTGAAGCAAAACACGAAACCAACAAAAGGAAGAATAACAAGTGTGAGAACTTGTGTTTTATAATTTCTTTCATCTTATTCTTTTTAATTAGAAATAGTTTTTAGAGAGTTTGTAATTAGAAGCGGTAAATGTGATTACCGTTTTCACACAAAGGTTTCATGTATCTCTGTTTCTCATAATTAATAAATTTAAAGGTTATACTTAAAATAAATTCCATAAGCGCTTATTCAATAGTAATACATTTTATGTTGTAACCTTACTAAACGAAGATAAGATTTTTTTTATCAAAAAATCGGGAACAGTCGTAAAGAAAAGCAAAGTTTAGCTTAAAAATAAGCAGGTCAGCATCTTAGTAGCAAAGCGGAAAGAAACAGCCATAGGCAAAAAAAGCCCCAAAAAGTAGGGTTAAGCCATAGTTCAGGTACTAAGTCATTACCTAATCCATGACACCCTACCGCAACGGTAACAAGTTCTGTTTCACTATTTTGCGTAATTCTTCATAACTCGTGGTAACGGGAAAGTAATTACCTTTACAAACGAATATTTAGAGTTATGAAAACAAAGAGAAGCACCTTTAAAGTCCTGTTCTACGTGAAGAGAACAGCAACAAGAGTAAGTGACGGAAAAGCCCCTGTAATGGCACGTATCACCATTGACGGCGATATTGCCACGTTCAGCGCAAAGCTGTTCGTCACCCCTTCCTTGTGGAACGCCGAAGCCGGAAAAGTAAGCGGCAAGTCCGCCGAAGCCTTGGAGATCAACCCGCAGTTGGAAGAGATCAAAGCCCGCATCAACAACCACTACTACCAGATACTCCGGGCGGACGATTTTGTCACTTCCGAGAAGGTGCGCAATGCCTTTTTAGGCATCGGCGTGATGGAGAACTGCATCCTAAAAGACTTCCAGACCATGAACAAGGAATTTGGCGAAATGGTGGAAAAGAAACTCCGTGCGAAGTCCACCTATAACAAATACCTGACCGTTTACAAGCACCTCGAAGCCTTCATGTGGGAGAAGAGGAAGCGTACCGATATGGCTTACAAGGAACTGACGAAAGACTTCATAGACGATTTCGACAGCTACCTGCGTAATGAAAAGGGATTGAGCGCAAACACCCTCTGGATTTACACCATGCCCATACTCAGCCTTACCGACAAGGCTTGGCGCAGGGGAATTATCCGCACCGATCCGTTCAGCGAGTACAGCCTTGAAATGCAGGAAACCGACCGGGGCTACCTCACGGAAGAAGAACTGAAACTGATAGCCAATACCGTGTTTGTGGATAAACAGACAAACCTTGTCCGTGATATGTTTCTATTCGGCTGCTTTACCGGATTGAGCTACATAGATATAAAGACACTTACCTATGACAAAATCCAGCGCATGGATTTCGACGGCGAAGAATGGATTATTACCCGCAGGACAAAGACCAAAGTATCGAGCAACGTCCCCCTGATGGAGATTGCCAAAGAACTGATCGAACGCTACAAGGGGCTTGCCAAAGATGATTTCGTGTTTCCCATGCCGGGCAACGGCACTTGCAACGACTACCTTAAAAAGATAGCCGCCGTTTGCAAAATCAACAAGGAAGTCACCTTCCACCTTTCGAGGCATACCTTCGCAACGACGGTCTATCTCTGCAACGGTGGTACGATTGAGGCACTTTCAAAGATACTCGGTCACAAGCATATCAGCACCACCCAAATATACGCCGAAGTGACCAACAAGATGGTAAGCTCCGATTTCCGTTCGATCTCCGGCAACCTTGCAGCCATGCAGAAGAAAGTCCTTGACAAGACACAAAAGAAGGTCAAGAAGCAGGCAGTCGCCATGCGTGAAACCGCCTGAATCCCATCCAGCAAGGCAAAATACGGCAAAGGCAGGAACTCCCCGGTGGAACTCCTGCCTTTGCTGCATTTACCCATGCACCGTACCCAAAAGTTAAGTAGAGCTTTTCCTTCGTTTGCTCTTTTGCTTCATCTGCACATAGTTCTCTTCCAGCATACGCAACAAGTCCGATTGTCGGTACAGCGTTTTGCCCGGCAGCGAAATGAACGGGATAATCCGTTGCGCCCGGTAATCCTGCAAGGTACGGGTAGTGATATGCAATATCCTACATACCTCTTCCCCCGTCAGGTACACCTCGCCGTTCATCACCGGGTGAAAGTTCGCCGTTACGTTATCCACGTACTTCGTGCCCCGTTCCAGAGCTTCGAAGTACGCCTTTACCTCTTCCATGTCCTTTGTTATCACTTCCATATCATTCATCCTCTATCAGTTCCTTGCTCATTGCCGTTAAGAACGCTTCCACATCTTCCAGCCTGTAATACAACTTATGGTTTATCTGGCTGTATGCCAGCTTTCCACTGTCACGGTACGTCTGCAATGTCCGTTTGCTCACGTTCAGTTTCTCGCACACATCCGCATTATCCAGCCAGTTCATCTTTTCCGGCGGGCGGTATCGTGAACACAACTGTTGTAAATGCTCGCTGAACCGATTGAACTTCTCTTTCATTTCCTCAAAGGTTTTCTTCTCAATAGTCACTATTTCCATATCCGATAATTTACTGTTTCCCGCAAATATACAGACTGTTACGGATGCCCCGGTGCGTTTATGTACCGCTTGTCCGTGTTTTGCTCCACGCTTGTAGCTTTGTCGTGTCCGAAACGGTGCAAAACGAAGCAAAGGGCAACATATTTTCTTGCAGCCTGCATATTTTTTCCGTTTTTAATTGGTCGGTTCTCCGGGAATCCATTCCTTTGCAAACGAACAAACACGTTTAACTATGGAACGCCCTATATTTGTAGCACAATACACCTTTCTTGCCATCCCCGAAACTTTCGAGGAAGAAAACCGCATTTTATGTAAGGTCGCCCTTCGGTGCGAGTACGTGATCCGTTTCGAGGACGACGGCAAATTCTATTTCCTGCTCGAAACCCGTTCCGATTACGAACGGCAGTTTGCGTCTTACGGATGGTATATCGTCAATCAGACCTGTTTCAACGAAAGGCTGACTATCGGCATGGGCTTGTACGAAAGCGGGCATCTGGCAGGCTTTATGTACTATTTGAAGTCCGGCAGCGAGGACGAAGCCCGTTTCTGGAACAATATTCTTGTCTTTACCTTCCTGAACGATTTCCGCAAAGCCTTTTACCCGCTGGATAACCGCTTTCAGGGCTTTTTCCGTCTGGACGGTAGCCTGTGCCTCTACCTCTATGATTATTGCCCTGTCCGGCGCAACGACAAGATCACCTTTGAGGGCAAGAAGGTTTCCAACCTTATTTTCAAGTTCAAGTCCGGTCACGAAACCGACCTTGCCGTCAAACTCTTTTCCATCGCTATCAGCCGAATCCGTGCCATTCAGGAGAACAAGCACCGTGCCGTACTCGTTCCTATTCCCGCATCCACCCGTGATAAGAACCGCATCCGTTACGAAGAGTTTTGCCGGAAACTGTCGGCGGACATCGGAGTAGCCGATGGCTACGGGGCTATCACGCTCACCGCCGACCGTCCCCAACTCAAAGGCACGCACGGGCAGGACAAGACCGCCAACCTGCAATTTCATCCTGAATATATCAAGGACAAATGTGTTCTGTTGATTGATGATCTACTGACAACTGGCGAAGGATTCATACAGACACGCCGCAAATTGATCGAACATGGAGCGAAGTTTGTAATCGGTCTGTTCCTTGCCAAGACCATCGCTTTTGAGGACGAACAGGAATAATGACGGGTAAATAAGGTGGAGATAATACGATGTCCCATGATATGTGGTAGGGATATTCTTTGGGCGTTCCCGTAAACGGTCGGGCTTTCCGTTACAAGTCCTCGCCGGAGCTGTGGGCTTTCCCCTGCAATCCCTAACGTAAAAGGCAGGCAAAACTCTCCCGTGAAACCGCTTGCGCAAGCATAGTCTGTAACGGATCTCCGGAAATGGCAATATACCGATAGTTATCAGTATGGCTTTGACCTTATTCTGCATGAAGCCGGAAGTATTTTCTTTCGGTATGCCTTATATAATTTCCCTCTTCGTCCAGATACACATCCAATCTCCAGAAATCAATATCCTTTTTCTTCAACAAGTCACCATAATTGCGGGTGAAGATGGCTATTTCATCATCTTCTTTCCAGTTCCAAATATGCGGCAACCTATATTGTGAAATATGATTTTTTATATACAATTTGTCAATACTTCCGCTAAACGTGGATACTTTCCCCAAGTATTTACTTTCTTGTGGAGTATGAAAAATGATAGTTGGTCGAAATTCCTGATACAGCCAGACCGACAATGCGATAAATACCACAATGGATGTTTTCTTGTATCTTTTTATGATTGCGAACATATATGTTTATTTCTTTGATGGGCAACCGCCTATAATATTCAATCCTTCCTTTTTATTCTCTTCTGCCTCAAATATAAGAATTTTATTTCCAAACCCTCACACAGTTTGCATAATTTATTGGACGGCTGTTTCCATTTATTCCCGCCCACCCGTCAGCGGTATAGGTCTGTTCCGGCTTCCCGTACACCTTCAAGCACTCCGGCAAGCTCCATGCCCGAAAATGTACGCAAAGCCGGAAAGGACAAACGGAACACATTCGCCCGTGCTGTCACTCGGAGCTTCGCCTACGTGCGAAACTTTCCGTGCGCCATCCCGTTCAAATAAGTTCCCTGATGTTTGTCCCGGCAGCCCCTTATTGTCTTACCCGTTTTTTCAACCGTTATTTTCTTCTTTGGGCTTTGCCGTGACTGAAAGGATAACCCTTTGTCTGCGGAACTTTCCGCCCGTTTCCGCCACTGCCATCGCACGGCCATCCGCAAAAGCCGGATAGCTGATTGCTCTGTCCGTTTACCGTAAACAGGACGAAAAGAACCTCGCCAACCCGCACAACACATTGTCGTGGTGTACCCTTCTTTCTAATCCGATAAATCGGCAAAAGAAGAATCCCCCACGCCAAAGAGTTGTCTTTCCACCCCGCATTACCAACCTATATTTCTTTTCCTTTCCCGGAAACGGAACTTTCCGGCTTTCATAATAGCACTTTCCCGACTTGTACCGATAAGTAATCTATCACTCATTCAATTTACTGAAGGGGTGAATTTTCCCCCTTAGGGCTGATTGGGAAAACATTGACGAAGGTAGGCGGGGGAGAAAGCAAATCCGCAAAAAATGCCAAATCTCCACCCTGCGGGTAGTATTTACCATTTTTTCAGATAATTGCAATTCCCCCTTTCCGCTCTTGATTATTGTCAATGTTCTTCCCAATCAGCCAAAGGGAAAAAATTTGGTTGGGGCGGCAAGCGATGATAACAAAAACAAGTAGTAACAATTTTAAAGCGTAAAGTTATGGCAACGACAACGAACAACACCATCGAGAAAATTTCTCCCGTGTTCACCGATTTACTTATCAAGAAAATCGAAAGTCTGAAAAGCGACTGGCAAAAACCGTGGATAACGAGCCTTAAACACGGTTTTCCCCGCAATCTAAGAGGAACGGTTTACAATGGCGGTAACATCTTAATGCTGCTGTTTTACACCGAGTTTATGAAATTCACTTTGCCCGTGTTCCTTACATTCAACCAAGCCAAAACCGAAGAAGTGAGCATAAACAAGGGCGCACGCTCGTTCCCCGTTTACTATTGGTTCAAGTTCGTGGTACACAAGGAAAGTAACAAGTCCATCCCCTACGAGGAATATTGCAAGCTATCCAAAGCGGAAAAGGACGAATACAAGGTAATACCCCAAATGAAATATTACAATGTGTTCAACCTCGACCAAACCAATTTTGCGGAGAAGTACCCCGAACGTTTCGCCAAGATGAAACAGGGCGAACAGCCCGAAAACCATTCGGACGGTATTGAGTGCGAAATGTTGGACGAGTTGATATATATGCAAAATTGGTATTGCCCTATCAAAGTAAAGTATTCCGACAGTGCTTTCTATGTACCCGCAACCGATTATATCGTTTGCCCCGAAAAAGAGCAGTTCCCGCAGGGAGTGGAATTTTACGGAACACTTTTGCACGAAATGGCACACAGCACAGGCAACCCCCAACGCCTAAACCGCACGTTCGGCAGCTTTTTCGGTGACGAGTTGTATGCCCGTGAGGAACTTGTAGCCGAACTCACATCCGCCCTTTGCGGTGCTTTCTTCGGTATCGCCACCACACCGCAGGACAACAACGCAGCCTATCTGAAACACTGGCTTACCAAACTAAAGCAAGAACCCGCCTTTCTGATTGATATATTGGGCGATGTGAACAAGGCTGCAAAGATGATAACGGAAAGGGTAACAGAGCCGATAAACGAACCCGTTGCAGCCTAACGGAAAACAGGAACAAGAGTATTAACAAAGGGGTGGAGCAATCCACCCGCAAAAAACATAAGACGATGAAAACATTATCAGAAAAAGAATTTAACGAGTTTAACGCAAAAGGATTATTCACGGATAGAGCGGAACAGGCAAAGAAAGCCCTGTTTCCCGTCATGCAGGAAGTACGAAAGTTTATACCCGGTGCGGAATACGGCTATCGTGTGATAGGCGGTCAATATCCCGAATTTTACGGTATTCAAATCGAGTTCACACAAAACGGCATCCGTTTTCATTTGAACAAGATACTCAAAGAAAACAAATATAAGATTGTCCCCGATATGGAACACTTTACGAACGTCAATCGCTACGACATCGAGAGGATAACCAACCAATATGAAAAGCCGTGTAATATCGGTACGTTCACCGCCAAGAAAGTGAACGACTGGATAAATTACTATACTCTGATATACAACCAAGTAGCGGAAGAAGAAGCGGAAAATGCGCAGAAAGTAGCCGATTTCCTTAAATCTATTGAGAACGAATCCATAAGATGGGAAGCCAAAGACCATTCAAAAGGAACTATTACCCGTAATGGCTTATGTTTCACTTTCTACATAGAGAACGGACACCTTTCTTACGATTTATCCCTTAGTTATTGCGGTACGACTGACTATAACAAATTTCGGTTAATGGCTGACAACCAGTTTTTCCCGAAAGGAAACTATTAAACAACAAGGGCGGAGCAATCCGCCCATAACACCCCAAAAGAATGAAAACGATACTCATTTACAAACTGATATACCGCCTAATCCTTTGGTCTGTGGTGATTTACTTTTTCACCACCACCGCAGGGCAGTTTTTCGCCTTATTCTTTGCCGTACTCCTGTTTTACTTCGTGGCACGGTTTATTCTCGCCCTTGTTTGGCGGTTGTTTGTGGGTATCGTTTTTGTGCTGATAATCATTCTTTTAATCTTTTAAAATATACCAATATGGAAACAAAGACATTCATCAAGAGCGGAACAGCCGAAACCAAACTTTTTGGCGAAGAGACTTATATACAATGCTGTTTGGGAGCATTTCGGGGCGAAATATACTTCGATTACAAGTACCGCCACACCAACGGGCAGGAGTTTACAACCCTACGCAGGACGTTGGTACAATGCCGTGCCGAGCGTGATTTTTGGCTAAGGGAAAAGACCGTTTCTTTTTCGGGACACCGAGCCGAGAGAATGACAAGGAACAGTCCCGACACACAAAAACGGCTCATAGATATAGGATTCGACACCTATACAGCGATAACCGAACTTTGCAAACGTGACTATCATACGTTTTTATCGGGCATGGCGGACGGCTTCGACCTTATTGCAGCCGAGGAAGTTCTGAACGCAAAAAAGACGTTTCCTTACATTCAGCTAAAATGTGTACTTCCGTTCAAAGGACAGGCAGACCGATACACCCAAGCCGACAAACAGCGTTATAACGCTATTTTAGCCCAAGCGGACGAGGTGATACTATTACAGGATGAATATTCAGACCGTTGTTTCTTGCGACGTAACAACTACCTGTTGGATAATTCCGCTTATCTCGTAGTCTTTTACGACAGCACCCCAACGGGCGGAACTGCCTACACGTTACGCCATGCGATAGAACGGAAAATAGAGTTTCAGAACGTATGCTATAACCGCAAATAAGGCTCACAAGGGCGGAGCAGTCCGCCCGCTACTTTCTTTCGGTGAGCCGGAGCGGTGAAAGAAAGATAGCAAAGAAACCATTTTATCAAACAGAATTTTAATCAACTTAAAAATAACAGAATTATGAAAGCAACAGTAAATCAATCAGCAGCAGAGAAAAACATCACATTGGTATCATTGGCAGACATTCAGCCGAGCAGTTTTAACCCCCGTAAATATTTCAGCGAACCCGCCCTGTATGAACTGGCGGAAAGCATCAAACAGCAGGGAGTTTTACAGCCTATCACCGTGCGCCCGATAGCCGACACAGACCGTTACGAGATTGTTTTCGGTGAACGCAGATACCGTGCATCCGTCATTGCGGAAATGGAACAGATACCCGTCATTGTTTCGGAACTGACGGACGATGCAGCCGAAGATGCAACCATAGCCGAGAACTTGCAGCGTGAGGACGTGACACCCATCGAGGAAGCCAACGCCTACCAGCGCATGATTGAAACGGGAAGGCACACCGTAGAAACGTTGGCGGTACGTTTCGGCAAGAACGAGAACTATATCCGCACACGCCTAAAGTTCACCGTCCTAATCCCCGAAATCGCTACACTGTTGGAAACGGACGAAATCACCATCAGCGTAGCAGCCGAAATCTGCCGTTACGGGGAAGATATACAGCGTGAAGTGTACGAGAAACATTTGCAAGACGGGAACAACTACAACAGTTGGCGGGGGCTGAAAGCTGCCGATGTTGCCAAACGGATAGAAAGTAACTATACCACCGACTTGCGGTATTACTCCTTTGACAAGACCGAGTGTGCAACGTGCGCCTACAATACGAACAACCTGCTTTTATTTGCCGATGGAGGCTGCGGACATTGCGCCAACCGCACTTGTCTGGCTGAAATGAACGCATCTTTCCTCATGGAGAGAGCCGTCCAAATCATACGACAACAGCCCAATGTTTCCCTTTGCCGTGACCGTTACAGCACCAACGAAACAGTAATAGAACGGTTAATCGCTTTAGGTTACGAGGTTGAAAGCCTTGCAGCGTACACCGCTTTCCCCGTCAGCCCCCAAGAACCCAAAGAGGAAAATTTCAACAACCCCGAACGTTACGAGGAAGCCCGTACCCGTTACGAGCAGCAATGGGCGGACTACATGGAGAAAGAGGAAGAAATCACAGGACGGAGCGAAGCCGGAGAAATCACCGTTTACGCCAAGATAGGGAAACAGGAGATTACTTTCTGTTATGTGGAGAACGTAACCGAAGCGGACGGAACGCCCACCGAAGCCACCCTTTCACCCGTTCAGAAGTTGGAGAAGCAGGACGAGCGTAACAAGGAGATAGCCGTAGAAAAGACGGTTGAAGATACCAAACGGCAGATAATGGAAGCCGACATAACGGGCGGCAAGTTCAGTGCGGACGAGGAAAAGATACTTTATTTCTTCATGCTCTCCAATTTGCGGAGCGAACATTTTGCAGCCGTAGGTATCACCGAAGAAGGGAAACACTACCTCACGGACGAGGATAAAATGAATATCGTGGAAAATCTCACCGTTAGGATAAAGACCATTATCCGCAGGGATTATCTGATAGCCAATTTCCGAAGCGCATACGGCAACAATACCGAAGCATCCCTTTTACTTGATTTCGCCCGTAAGCACATGCCCGAAGAACTTTCAGCCATCGAAAGCGGATATAACGAAGTTTACGAGAAACGACACCAACGCATCGAGGAACGCAAAGCCGTTCTTTTGGTACAGGAAAAGACAAATGCAAAAGGGCATGAAATCACCCAACCCGAAGAACAACCGCAACCCGAAGGGATTGCAGCCTAACCCAACAGAGAGTAAGGGCGGAGAAATCCGCCCGCTACTTTCTTTCTACTCTTTTGTTTCATCGCCGGAAGTTCGGGACGGGTAGCGATCCGCCCGGACTTCTTTTTTTACTGCCCTTTGTTTTTTACCGGATATTTTGCCGGACTTCTTTCTTTCGTGAGCCGTAACGGAAAAGACAAGAAGCAAAGAAACCACTCTTTCAACCGGATTTTTTCACTACTTTCTTCGTGAGCTGTGGCGGGAAAGTAAAGTAGCAAAGAACCATGTAGCCACATTTATAACAAAGAAAAGGCTACATCCGAAGATATAGCTCCTCTTTCTATCCTATTTTTACTATCCAATCTCTTCCCCCCACAATTCCTATCCAGTTATATGATGAGCAAAGAAATAAATCATGGGATTGTTCGTTGGTTATTTATGGGAAAGTGCTTACATTTGCTGGGTGTTCTTTGAGTGATTGTCCGCTATCAGGGGCAGTATGAGAATGATGGATTAACATATATTACTTCCAACCATTATGAAACCGTTGAAAGATTAGGTCGGTGGAAGTGTGAATAAATATTTTTTATGAAAACAATAATATTGAACGGAAAAGAACAGAAGACACCCACAGAAGTTTATAATTATATTTATGAACAATTAAATGACGGGTATTTATTGGGTAAAAATGCATATGCTTTATGGGATTTTCTTACCACAGGAGTAGAGAGACCTTTTAAAATAAAATGGATTAATACAGAGTTTTTTGCACAAAATAATCCTCAAGATTTTGAACTTCTCAAAGAATTATTCAATAAGTTAGTGAATTTTGGTAACCATTCTATTTTCCGCCTTGACATAAGTTGTTAGCCGCCATATCTTTGCGC
>ENA-ORSX01001163-ORSX01001163.1-human-gut-metagenome-genome-assembly--contig:-NODE-1163-length-20596-cov-24.317998_pt1 | contig 20596 bp, 17 predicted proteins | sample MGYA00241904_ERZ509172 | MGnify/ENA primary metagenome ERZ509172 (study PRJEB26280, sample SAMEA2338795) | human gut metagenome | biome: human gut; feature: human-associated habitat; material: faeces...
GTTTCTCATGGTTGCGTTACCTTCGGTAAACATATAAACCCATTTTGCCATGTCTTAATGACCTCCTAATTGATTATTATAACTAATTTCGCTAAGTCGCATATCTATTTTAAAGGTTTTGTCGTATCTCGTCAAGGTTTTTACTTGTAAATTCCCCAATATTTCCATATAATTGTAGCTTTCTGCCGATTTATTGCATTTTTTCAAGAAATGCACAATATCCTCGGTATGCTTCATACACATCCGCCTTGCTGGATACTTCCCACGGTGCATGCATACAAAGAACAGCTACACCTCCGTCAATAACTTCCATTCCGTAATTTGCCAGAATATAAGCGATTGTACCGCCGCCGCCTGCATCAACTCTGCCAAGCTCTGCCATCTGAAAATGAACTTCTTCCTCTGCCATGACCTTTCTCAGTCTTGCTATATATTCTGCATTGGCATCATTGGATCCACTCTTTCCGCCACGTCCCGTATGCTTACAGAAAACCGGTCCCTTTCCAAAGAAACTGGTGGATTTCTTATCATAAACTTCCGGATACATCGGATCATATGCCGCGCTGACATCGGAAGAAATCATTGTAGAATGAGCCAGTGCACGACGAAGCTTCATTTCTGTAAATCCACCCAGTTTTTCAAACAGCTCTGCCACCGCATTTTCAAAGAAACGCGAATGCATTCCTGTTGCACCGACACTGCCGATTTCTTCTTTATCTACAAGAATACAGCAAGAAGTTCTCTTTACCTTTTCCACATCCAGCATCGCTTTCAAAGACGTATATGCACAGATTCTGTCATCCTGTCCATAAGCCATCACCATACTTCTGTCCAATCCACAGTCACGCGCTTTTCCTGCCGGAACCACTTCCAGCTCAGCTGACATGAAATCGTCTCTTTCGATATGATACATTTCTTCTAGCAACTTCATTACCTGAACCGCTGCAGCATCTTTCTCCTCACCTTTCAACGGTCTGCTTCCTACTAAAATATCCAGATTCTCGCCCTCTACAACAGCTGCCGCAGTTTTTTCCATCTGCTTAGAAGACAAATGAACCAACAAATCTGTAATTGTAAATACCGGATCTGTATCCTTCTCTCCAATGGAGATTACTTCTTTCGTACCGTCTTTACGCACGATCACACCATGGATTGCCAGTGGAATGGTTACCCACTGATATTTCTTAATACCGCCATAATAATGTGTATCAAAATAAGCAAATCCTCCCTCTTCATAAAGCGGGTTCTGCTTCAAATCCAAGCGCGGAGAATCAATATGCGCTCCGAGAATATTCATTCCCTGCTCTAATGGCTCTTCTCCAATATTAAACAATGCGATAGATTTATCCATCCAAGTGGCATAAACCTTATCTCCCACTTTAAGCGACTCTGCCTCATACAGATTGCGATAGCCGGCAGCCTCTGCCTGACGGACAATCTCTGTCACACATTCCCGCTCTGTCTTGCCCGCATCCAGAAATGCTTTGTATGCTTCATTTATCTCATCCAATTGTTTTAACTGTATGTCAGTATAAATCTCCCACAAATTTTTTTCTTTGGTATCTTGTTTTTCAGTTCCCATTTTAATAACCTCCTGAGCCATTTTTTACACACAACTATGCTCTTTATTATACGCTGATTTTATATTTGTACAAATCAGTTTTTATAATTATCTAACCTGCCTTATACTCTCATTAAGAATTTCTTACTCGTTTTCTTTTAACCATCGAAGAAACTTTCTGATATCACCATTATATAATTCTGTCATAGACAGACAATATGTCGATTTTTCTCTTTTCTTCAAAATCTCATTATATACCCAGTATCGTTTTTGATTGCCCGTCCAAAATACCCAGATATCATAGTCTTCTTCATCTAGTTTCTCCAATTCCCCTAATGTAGTATCAAGTTCTATTCTCCATTCTGCCTTTGTATCTTCAAAATATTGATTCAGTTCCTCACAATAAGAGCGTACCTTCTTTCCCATCCCAATCTGTTCCCACGATACCCCCAATCGAAACGGAAATGTCCATATAAATACAATTCTTCGCATTTTATTTTCCTTTCATTGAAACCAACTCCGAACATTATTTCTACCCGTACTAAAAGCAAATTCTACAAAATATTCTATCATAGGAATTGTCTATAAATTGATAATTCCCCACAGAAATGACTTTACATTTCTGTAGGGAAATCTTTCAATTATTAAAATCTCATCTTTTCTTCAAAGTATGCTTTCAAATCTTCAATTTTTACTCTTTCCTGCTGCATGGTATCTCTGTCACGAACAGTTACAGCGCCATCTTCTTCAGACTCAAAGTCATAAGTTACGCAGAACGGAGTTCCGATCTCGTCCTGACGGCGATAACGCTTTCCAATATTTCCTCTGTCGTCAAATTCGCAGTTATAGTATTTGCTCAATTCTGCATAAATCTTCTCTGCGCCTTCATTCAATTTCTTAGACAACGGAAGTACTCCAACTTTTACCGGAGCCAGTGCCGGATGGAAGTGCAGAACTGTACGCATATCCGGTTTTTCTTCTGTTCCGATATTCTCTTCATCATAAGCGCTGCAAAGGAAAGCAAGAACCATACGGTCAGCTCCCAGTGAAGGCTCAATTACATACGGAATATATTTTTCTTTCTTTTCATCATCAAAATATGTCAGATCCTGTTTGGACACTTCCATATGCTGTGACAAGTCATAGTTTGTTCTGTCTGCGATTCCCCACAGCTCGCCCCATCCGAATGGGAAGAGGAACTCTACGTCTGTTGTTGCTTTACTGTAGAAAGAAAGTTCTTCCTGATCGTGATCACGATATCTGATTTCCTCTTCTTTCATGCCCAGTGCATAGAGCCAGTCAAGACAGAATTGTTTCCAATATGCAAACCACTCCAAATCTGTATCCGGCTCACAGAAGAACTCCAGCTCCATCTGCTCGAACTCTCTTGTACGGAATGTAAAGTTACCCGGTGTAATCTCGTTACGGAAAGATTTACCAATCTGGGCAATTCCAAATGGAATCTTCTTTCTGGAAGTTCTCTGTACATTCTTGAAGTTTACAAAGATTCCCTGTGCAGTCTCTGGTCTTAAGTATACAGTATTCTTTGCATCCTCTGTTACACCCTGGAACGTTTTAAACATCAGATTGAACTGACGGATATCTGTAAAATCATGTTTACCACAAGTCGGACATGGAATCTGATGTTCCGCAATAAATGCTGTCATCTGCTCCTGTGACCATGCATCAACACTTCCTTCAATCGCAATTCCCTTTTCTGCACAATAATCTTCGATCAGTTTATCTGCACGGAAACGCTCGTGACATGCCTTACAATCCATCAGTGGATCGGAGAATCCACCCAAATGACCGGATGCAACCCATGTCTGTGGATTCATCAGAATCGCACAATCTACACCAACGTTATACGGAGATTCCTGTACAAACTTCTGCCACCATGCCCGTTTAACATTATTTTTCAGCTCTACTCCGAGATTACCATAATCCCATGTATTTGCAAGACCACCATAAATCTCCGAACCCGGATATACAAATCCTCTGGATTTTGCAAGAGCCACGATCTTTTCCATTGTCTTTTCAGCCATAATCTGTTCCTCACATTCTTTTCTATAAACATTTTCTCAATTGCTACCTATTATAGCGATTTTCAACTGTTTTGTAAAGTCATCTTTACTTACAACATCTTTCATTCAATCTTTCTCACAGCAACGTCTCCAATATCTCCAGAGACTTAAACTTTTTATCTATATATACATCTGCATAACGCTGCATAATCCACTCCAGCTCATTCAGTACTTTTTCATTTACAAGGAATGTATATAGTTTCTCTATCTTACTGCTTTCAATATATTGCATCGTATAAATTGTGGATTGATCCAGACAGACACCGTCAATCACATCATTTCCACATTCACTGCAGACCAGTCCGCCTTTTTTTACACTGAACACCATCGGACGATCTTTACAGCCACAGGTCACACATTCAAAAACCTGCGCGCCTTCTCCATTGATATACAGCGCCCGCAATTCAAATATGTAGCGAATCAATTTATCCGGAATCTTTGGGTTGCACAGCGCCCGCAATGTCTGATAAAGCAGCTTTAACATCTCCCGCTCATCATTTGCCTCTTTTGTATAATAATTAGCAAATTCCAGAAAATAAAATCCATAATATGCTCCCGTCATATCAGCTCTTAACTCAGCAAAATAATTACTGATCTTTGCCGACTGGATCGTATAAGAGGACCGTCCTGCATAGATTGTAAATTCACCAAAAGAAAAGGGGTTCACAGCCCCAACAAGAGGGCTGTTTGGTTTCCGCGCCCCTCTTGCAAAAGCTGAGATTTTCCCCTGCTCTTTCGTCAGTATCACGACTCGTCTATCATATTCTCCAACAGGTGTTGTCGACAACACCATTCCTGTCAATACGATCTGATTCAATGCTGTTACTCCTGTCCGTTCCTCGTTTTACACCGTCCGGAACTTCTCTGTTCTCTGGAATCATCCCCTGCATGTGTCCATACACTTCCATCTTATACCCCAGATAATCTGTCACCGCCCCGGTTTGTGTAAACTGTTTCCAGTATTGTTCTTCCATCGTTCCACCTCTTCATCTGTTCTACTGTTAGGTTTTCCGATTATAAAAGAACTATACTGTATAGATTTTCCTATGCTTTTTTTACCGCTTTTCCACTGCTTTTTCTCTACATTTCATCTTCTCGATACCCAAAATTCTTCATCAGAAAATCGCTGTCTCTCCAGTTCTTCTGCACCTTCACCCATAACTTCAGATTCACTTTACAGTCTAGCATCCGTTCAATTTCATAACGGGCGGTGCTGCCGATTTTCTTCAGCATACTTCCCTGCTTTCCGATGATAATTCCTTTATGAGAATCTCTTTCACATATAATCGTGGCATCGATATGCATCACTTTTCTCTCCATCTTCATCCGGTCAATTGCCACAGCAATTCCATGTGGAATTTCTTCATTCAGACAGTGCAGTGCCTTTTCCCGAATCAACTCTGCCACAATCTGACGCTCCGGCTGATCTGTGATGGTATCTTCATCGTAGAACTGCGGTCCATACGGAAGATATTTTAAAATTACTTTCACCAGTTCTTCTGTATTAGATCCATTTCTGGCAGACACCGGAACAATCTCTGCAAAATCATATTCTTTGCGGTATGTGTCTATGGATGCCAGCACTTCTTCCGGCTTTACCATATCTGTTTTATTAATCACCAAAATCACCGGTGTTTTCACTCGTTTTAACTGGTCAATAATATGCTTTTCTCCTGCGCCGATAAAAGTAGTCGGCTCCACCAGCCAAAGTACAACATCTACTTCATTGAGAGAACGTTCCGCAATATTAACCATATATTCTCCCAGTTTATTTTTCGCTTTATGGATTCCCGGCGTATCTACAAATACAATCTGTCCTTCTTCCGTTGTCAATACGGTCTGGATCCGATTACGTGTCGTCTGCGGTTTGTTAGACGTAATCGCAATTTTCTGCCCGATCAAATAATTCATCAAGGTAGATTTTCCGACATTTGGTCTGCCGATCAAAGTCACAAAACCCGATTTGAAATTGTCTGCCATCTGTGTTCCTCCATCTTTTTAAAATAATGTCTTCACTTCCATGAACAATTCTTTTTGTTCTTCGATCTTCTCTTCACTTCCAATAACACAGAGCTGTTCTGCACGAAGCATCGCTTCCACAACCTCTGCCAGAGCCCGAATATCTTCTTGACGGGCATCAAGCACCTCATTACGCTCTGCACGAATCATATCCTCTGTAATATGATTCATATACAGATTCATAGACCGAACACCCTTCGCATTTGGATTCATCGGACGATCCAGATTACTCATTGTTCCGATAATATATTTTGTCATATCACGTTCATTAACCGTAAAGTTTTTCAGATAATCTACAACGCCTTCATAAACTTTTATTGTCTTCTCCAGATTCGGATCCCGATAAGAGATCAGATACCCGTCTCCAATCCGGTTGAAATTACACATACATCCGTAAGCGCCGCCCTTGACACGTATATTCTGCCAGAGATAATCATAACTCAATATTACTTTCAAAATATGAAGCGCTCCGCTGTATTTAGCACCGCCATCTATAAAGTTACCTGTTCTTGCCACATACTGCACTTTGGATGATGTTTTAAATCCTTCATTTCGTTTTACGCAATGGAGAATGCAGCAATCCTCTGTCTTTTCACCAGCGGTTTCCTGCACACTGTCGTTCAGCAGCTTTCTGAATTTTTTCACTTCTGTTTCCACTGTTTCCAGACCTTCTTCTGCCGAAGTATAACTTACCATTAAATTATCTCCGCGGAAAATCTGTGCTGCGATTGCTTTCAGACTTGCAATCAGCTCTGCCTTCTTCTCATCAAAATGTTCTTCGATTTCTTTTACCTTTTCATAATATCCGATTCCATCTGTATCATCCTTGAATTTAGACAATGGAGATGCATACGACTGGGCGCGAAGTGCTGCTGTTGTATGACCGGATGACTGAAAACTCATCTGCAGTCTGGATTTTAACATAGATAAAATCTCTTTCAGACGTTTCTCGTCATCTAATTTGGATTCCATCAGAATCTCACGCATCATCGCAAACAGCACATCCATCTTCGGATACAACGCTTTTCCTTTGATTTCAAATGTTGCCCGAAAAGCCTTTTCTTCCACCTTTGTCACGTCCGGATACAATTCCAGAGAAGTGCCGATTCCACCGGTATGCACATTGATTTCATTAAATAACTCTCCATAATCATAATGTGTTGTATCAATGATTCCCAACACCGCCTGCAGCATTCCTACATAAGGAAGTTCTTCTTCCGGCACACCGGATAAATCAAACATCAATGTTACATATCCAATTCCATTTGTCTCCACATTGTGGTGCACCAGAGGGACCCCGTCGCACATCCGCTCTTCATTGTAGATTGGCGCAATTTCCCGAGAAATGTCTTCTCTTTTCAACACCGGAATCTTCTCCATATCTTCGATCGAATCCTCTGATTCTTGATATGCGATCAGTTCCTTTGTATTCTGCACCAATTTCTCCTGCTCTTCCCGACTCAGCGAATTTTTATATGCCTGCAGTTTCTCATCCAGTTCACGATCCATTCTTGCAGTCCGGCCTTTCTCCGGTTTTACCATCACAATAGAACCATGAGGATTGTCAAGAATCCACGTCTGAATCAGATTTTCAAAATATCCGGTTCCCACCTGCTCTTTCAAAAATTCAAATGTAGGAATCGCCTGCATATGAATAAACGGCTTCGTCTCATCATAGAGCCAGCTGTCAAACATTTCCAATCCATACATCAATCCCTTCGGATAATTGCCAAAGTCTGCTTCCCGGAAACGAAATTCATGATAATTAATTCCCGCCTCCAATGCTTTTTTGTCAATTCCGTTCTTCACGATATCGTGCAGTGTATTTTCAATCACTGCAATAAATGCTTCTTTCTGATCCGGCTCCGCATTTTTTGCGATTACAGAAAATATCGGCTGATAAATTCCATTGTCATAGGAACCCATAATATCTTTTCCGATTCCCACATCTACAAGCGCTTTTTTCAGCGGTGCTCCCGGTGCAGACAACAATGCATAGTCCAGTATCTGAAATGCTTGATACAATTTCTCGTCCAAACTGGTCGCAATTACTTTATTATAAGAAAGATAGGTATTCTCTTCCTCAGATTCCTCACTGGAAATGGAGTATGTTTTCTCCAATTCCACTACGTTTTCAAACGGTTTCTGAAAACGGATCTCGGAATCTACCGGCTGCTCTTCAAAAGCACTCAGATATTCCTTATCCAGCCAGTCTAGTTTTTCAGCCATATCCATATCACCATAGAGATAAATATAACTGTTGGACGGATGGTAATATTTACGATGAAAATCCAGAAACTGTTCATAGGTCAATTCCGGAATCACCTCCGGATCTCCACCGGATTCATTGGCATAAGAAGTATCCGGAAACAGAGAATTGAGGATCACTCGATCCAGCACCCCTTCCGGAGAAGAAAACGCTCCTTTCATCTCATTATATACAACACCGTTATATTCTAATTTCCCATCTGGATCATCCAGCTTGTAACTCCAGCCTTCCTGCCGGAAAATCTCATCATGATCATAAATATTCGGATAGAAAACTGCATCCATATACACATGCATCAGATTCTGAAAATCCTTATCATTGCAGCTCGCTACCGGGTATACCGTCTTATCCGGATATGTCATGGCATTCAAAAATGTATTCAAAGAGCCTTTTACCAGCTCTACAAACGGATCCTTCACCGGAAAATCTTTTGATCCACAGAGCACCGAATGTTCCATGATGTGCGGCACCCCGGTACTGTCTGACGGCGGCGTACGGAATCCAATGGAAAACACCTTGTTCTCATCGTCATTTTCCATAAGAAGAACACGAGCTCCACTCTTTTTATGTTTTAATAAATATCCTTTGGATTTTAAATCTGATAAATCCTCTGTCTGAATGACTTCATATGTGTTCAAATCAAAAATATCCATTCAAATAACCTCTCTTTTTTCTATTTCACATGTAAAATTAGTATAGCATTTTATAAAAAACTTTAAAAGGGCAGAAAGAAAATATTTCCTCTGCCCTTTTTGACCTAACAATCTTAATTTATTCAACCTCTAATTCAATTAATTGATGTGCCAATACATCAACAAGTCCTTTATCTGTCAACCCCAATTCCGGTACTGTAGGAAGGGAGATAAAGCTCAATGACATAAATGGAGCATCCATATTGCATCCTAATTTTTTTGCATTTTCGTTTAAAACATCCAACTGTGCCATCACTTCCTCTGCCGATTTTTCACTCATCAACCCACCGATAGGAAGCTCCATACTGTTCAGGATTTTTCCATCGCATGCAACTGATAATCCTCCATTCAAACGTACTACTTCGTTCACTGCCAATGCCATATCTTCATCATTTGTTCCTACTACTACTATATTATGATGATCATGTGACATTGAGTAAGCCAGTGCTCCTTTTTTCAACTCGAATCCCTGCACAAATCCGATTCCGATATTTCCGTTTTTTCCATATCGCTCGACAACCGCAAGTTTTAGAATATCATGATCTACTTCTGTCTGAATCAAACCATTTTTTACTGATACTTCCTTTATGATATGGTTATTAATAATCTGTCTTGAAATCATCTCTATCACATGTATTTTTGTTGTACCTTCTATCTTTTTTGACGGAACTTCAAAAGATTCCGGTGTCACCGGCTTTTTTAATACCACTGTATGTTTCAACCAATCCGGATAATCCTCAACCTTACACTCTTTCACCAATTCTCCGTTCTGCGCTACTACGTTCCCTTCAAATATGACCATATCCGGTTTCATATTATGCCAATCTTCTACTAAAATTATATCTGCCAGTCTTCCCGGTGTAATACTTCCGATTTCATCTTCCATCCGGAAATGTTTTGCAGTATTTACTGTTGCCATCTGCACAGATTTCATCGGATCTAATCCCAACTCTATTGCTCTTGATACATTATAATTGATATGCCCCTCTACTTGAATTTCTCTTGCATGCTTATCATCAGTGCAAAACATCAAATTTGATGTATCCAAATTTTTCTCAAGTACACCTTTAATTAATTCATCGACATTCCGTTCGCTGCTTCCCTCTCTGATAAACACTTTCATACCGACTTTCAAGCGTTCTATCATTTCATTTACATTAACACATTCATGATCATCTGAAATTCCAGATGAAGCATATACATTTAATTCCTGACCAAGACGACCAATTGCATGACCATTTACAAGCTTTCTTCTGGAAAGAGTATCTGCTATTTTATGTATATACTCATCCTTAACAAACAATATTTTGGACGGATCAAGTTCTCCTAAACTTACACTTTCTTCCCAATCCATAATCTGAGCCACCTCTTCTGCGCCAAGCACAGCACCGGTAGTTTCAAGCCCCGGAGCAGTTGGAACTCTGGACGAAACTTCAATCAACATTCTATATGGTAAACGGCTCATTGACTGGAGCATTGCCCGTAATCCCTTTTCACCTGCAACATTTGCAATTTCCATCAAATCCGCACACAGAGTTGTCGTTCCTTGCGGAACAACAACAGATGCTAAAGCCTCTGGTGAAAGCATCGTAGATTCAAAATGCATATGTGCATCAATAAGTCCCGGAAGTGCATATCTTCCCTTTCCATCAATTATTTCTTTTGCGTCTAAATCAGCTGATGGATCAATTGATACAATACGTTTATTTTTGATATAAATATCCGTCTTATATACTTCTCCAGAAAAAACATTTACTAATTTTATATTTTCGATTTTTAAATCGCAAGCATATTTCCCAAGTCCGGCTTCGATTGTATTCTTTATTTCTTCAAATGTTCTCATTTTTATCATCTCCTTACAATATAATATCTAACAATAAATAGACAACAAAAATAATCGTTAATACCCACACCGTTTTTGTAATCTGCTTTCCTTTTCCAGCTGCAATCTGTCCAATTGTATACCCAATCAATCCAAATAAAATTCCATATGCAATGTTATAGGTGAACGGCATAAATGCTACAGTCAAGAAAACAGGTAAGGCAATCGATACATCTTCCAATGGTAGTTTTCGTAAAGGTTCAATCATAAAAATCCCAACCATAACCAACGCTGGAGCTGTAGCAACAGACGGAATCATCAAAAACAGTGGTGAGAAAAATAATGTTAAAATAAAGAAGAATCCTGTCACACATGCAGTCAATCCTGTTCGTCCGCCTTCCGAAATTCCAGTAGCACTCTCTGCTCCATAAATTGTAACTGTATTCGTTCCTAAAACTGCACCAACAGCTGCCCCTCCGGCAGATACAAACAGAGCCTTTCCGGCAAACGGGATATTCCCTTGTTCATCCACCAAACCTGCTTTCGACGATACCCCTAGAAGTACACCTATACTATCAAATAAATCTACAAACAAGAAACTTATAATAGCAAAAACAACTCCCAGTACCATTTCCGGTGCACCGGAAAACATCCCTTTTATTGTTAATTTTCCAAAAGTTGGTGCCATAGCTGTTACCGGATTTTCAAAAGAAAAAATACTTTCCGGAATCATCGTGTACGCTGCACCAGTCTCTGGATTTTTTACAATCATTCCGAGTATAGTAACCACCATAATTCCAATCAACATAGCTCCACGCACCCGTTTGATTACCAGAATTGCTGTCAGAAAAATTCCAAAAAGAGCAAGAAGCGCTCCTGGATTTGACAAGTCTCCTAATGTTAAAAGTGTATCCTCTGATTTTTGAATAATTCCTGCTTGCATAAGTCCTGTAAATGCAATAAAGAAACCAATTCCTGCTCCTACCGAATGTTTAATACAATCAGGCATTGCATCCACAATTTTTTGCTGTACCCTAAAAACGCTTAATAACATAAATAATACACCAGATATCGCTACACATGCTAATGCATTTTGCCATGGAAGGCCCAATGTATTACAGACATAATATGCAAAATATGCATTTAATCCCATCGCAGGAGCCAGAGCAAATGGCAGATTTGCCCATACACCAATCCAAATACATGCAATTGCCGCAGAGAGTGCTGTTGCCCAAAACACTGCCTTAGTGTCCATACCTGCTGCTGCCAAAATTCCCGGATTCACAGCAACTATATATACACACGTTAAAAATGTAGTTAATCCTGCCAACACCTCTGTCCTTACGTTGGTCCCCCTCTCTTTCAGATGAAATATCTGGTTCAACTTTGCTTCCATAACCTTTCTCCTTTCTTCTTTTGGTATTATGGTATTACCTTTTTTTAATTCTATAAAAAAGAAGTTACACAACTTCTCTTTTATCATTCAGTATTTTTTACATTTTTTACTCTCATCAAACTAAATTTTACGTATTCCGTATCATAATATTCCTGATCGAGCATCACGAGCTTATTCTCTTGATTATAATTTTCTCCGTAAAAGACCAAAATACTATCACATTCCATATCTTTTCCGCACAGTGTATTTTTTTCCATCTCTTTACGGTTCATCGTTCTAATAGATATCTTGTCTCTTGCAATAAAACATCCACCATACTGATGCAAGATATCAAACACTGACTTTCTTTCCATAACTTCTTTGGTCAGTTCAATTCCTATCAGACTGCAGGCAAAAGAATCAATACTGATAATTGCAGGATGTTTATCTGCAAAATACAACTTTTCTATCTCGTAAATCTCTTCTCCCGGCTCCATTCCCAACAGCTGTGCCGTTTTTTTATCTGATTTTTTACGTCGGATATCCTTAATTTCAAAAGATGCCTGATATCCACACTTTTCAATCAGCCTAGTAAATTCCTCTCCCGGCATCAGATTCACCTGAATTTTTAAAGCCTCAGGATTTACAAAAGTTCCTCTTCCATGAATTCTTATGACGATACCTTCTCTTTCCAATTCATCCAATGCACGCCGCACCGTAACTCTGCTTACTCCAAGCTTTACCCCAAGTTCATTCTCCGGCGGTAATTTCGTGCTCTCATTTAAATCCATGCTCCGAATATACCGATAAAGTTGTTCCTTTGCCATGGTACTCAAATTTGCATTCGTTATAGACTGTATTTCCATAAGTTTTTCTCCCCAAATCCATATAAGGTATTACCATATCACCATACTAGCAATTCATATCTTTTTTGTCAACAATCAATTGCTGTTCCATAAATAATTTCTCTACTATTTCTTCATATACCCATAATTTTTCTGCTTTTTTAATTTTTTTTGCATATTTTTCATACGAAGTAAACGCCGGTGCAAGAAATCCCCATAGTTCTTTCATCTTAAACAAAATGGTTCTGTCTCCGGACAATACTTGACAGTACCCCTCATAAAGATAGTCATGAAATTGTTTTAAAGTCTCTTTATCAAGTACGATCTGCTGCCGGATCTGTCTTGTCAGCCCCGGATTCTTCAAAAGCCCTCTGCCCAGCATAATACGATCCACTTGTGGAAAACGTTCTGTAAAGCGTTCGTAATCTTCTATCGAAAAAATATCTCCATTGTAACATACTGGCATTTTAGCGCTTTCCATTGCTGCTTGAAATACATCTAAATTTGGGCTATTTTTATAAAAATCAGTCTGCACTCTCGGATGGATAATTAATTCCTTTACCGGGAAACGATTATATATCTCGATGATGTTTGCAAATTCCTCCGGACTTTCTTTTCCGATTCTCGTTTTAATCGAAATCTCAATCTCAGCCTTCTCAAAAATTTCTTCCAAAAAACGTTCCAATTCATCGGGATATGCTAAAAATCCGGAACCTCTCTTTTTTGAAATCACAGTTTTGGAAGGGCACCCCAGATTCAGGTTGATTTCCCTATATCCATAAGCCGTCTGAAGTTTCCATGCGGTGCACAGAAAATCTTCTGACGAATTGGTCAGAATCTGTGGCACTGCATACATTCCTTGATTATTTTCCGGTTTCACATCCTGTTTTTCCCGGGAACTAAAATGTCCCTTCTGATTTGGCTGAATAAACGGAATAAAATATTTATCTACATTGTCAAAACATTTGCAAAAGGCATTTCGGAATACATATCCGGTAATTCCTTCCAATGGTGCTGCATATAATTGCATTGTTCGTCTCCTTGTCAAAAAAGTATGAGGGGAATCCCAGAAAGGACTCCCCTCATATTTATATCATAATTCTGTTTTTCTGTCACGCCTATTCCGCACGTCTGCCCAATTCATTCAACATTCATTCAGCTTACTCTCAGATTTCATTTGAGATTACATTTCAAATTACATCATCTCATAATACAACTGCGCCACGTTCAAGGCATAATCACCGATTCGTTCAAAGTCTGTCAAAAGCTCAGAGAACATAATTCCTGCCTCTGCTTTGCAATCTCCTTTTTTCGCACGCTTAATCTGTTGCTTCAGATATTTTTTCTGCATTGCATCGATGGCTTCTTCACCAGCTCCTACCTTTTCAAGAATCTGCTTTGCATCTCCCGGCTCTGAGAATTTCAATGCACTCAGCGTCTGAACACTGATTTCTTTCATTTTCTCAACTTCTTCTTTCGCTTCCGCTGTCAGTTTAACATCCCATTTCTTCATGAATTTTGTATATTCTGCAACGTTCATGGCATGATCGCCGATGCGCTCAATATTGCTGATCATCATGTAATAACTGTTGATGCTCCGGCTGTCCTGTTCTGTCATTTCCACAGACATCAGCCCTACAATATATCTTGCGATTTCTCCATTCAGATAATCAATATAATCTTCTCTGTTTTCAATCTCTTCCAAGGCATCTGTTTTTCCGGAAAGAACTGCATCATAACTCTCTTCTACATTTTTCTTTACTTTTTCCATCATACGGCCAACCTCTCTCTCAATCTGAGAAAGAACTACTGCCGTATGACCTACCGGATAATTGCTTTCGAACGGTCGGATATACATTAATTTCTGTATCGTTTCTTCTTCCTTGTCATTTTCTGGTAAAATCTTGGTTGCAAATTCTGCCAGAAGATTACCGAATGGAAGTAATAATAACGTTGTTACAATGTTAAATACGGTATGCGTATTTGCAATCTGCGCTACCGGATCTGCATTGAGGGCTTCCATCCAGCTGACAAACGGTGTCACCATACACAAAATTGTAAAAATAGTCGTTCCAATGATATTAAAGGACAAATGAATTACCGTTGTTCTCTTTGCATTTGTCTTAGTACCAATGGATGCGAGAACCGCTGTGATACAAGTACCGATATTCTGACCAAACAACACATACACTGCGCTGGACAACGGAATCATTCCTGTTGCAGCGAGCGCCTGCAAAATACCTACAGATGCAGAAGAAGACTGAATCACTGCTGTAAAGACGGCTCCCACTAAAATACCAATCAACGGATTAGAAAAGTTTGTCATAAAGCTCATAAACATCTCGGAATCCCGCAGCGGTGCCATGGACGCGCTCATCATGTCCATTCCGATAAAAAGCACTCCAAGTCCTGCAAAGATACCTGCAATATGACGTGCCCGTTCACTCTTCATAAACATAATGCATGCTACACCTAAAAATGCGATCAATGGTGCAATTGCGCCCATATCCAACGCAATCAACTGTCCTGTGATCGTGGTTCCGATATTGGCTCCCATGATGATCCAAACTGCCTGATTCAAAGTCATCAATCCCGAGTTAACGAATCCTACCACCATTACGGTTGTAGCCGAAGAGGATTGGATCACTGCGGTAATTGCAGCTCCTACAAGTACTGCCTTAAATCGATTCGAGGTCAATTTTTCCAAAATCTGTTTCATTTTGTTTCCGGCTGCTGCTTCCAGACCATTGCTCATCATTTGCATTCCATACAAAAACAGCGCCAAACCACCGAGTAAAGATAAAATATCACTTATCCCCATTTCTTTTTCTCCTGTTATTCATATATGATTTTACATAAAGTCCCGCAGGCTATCTTGAACCTGCGGGACTCAGTTTATCATATCTTTACAACGACTTAAACCGGATTTTCGATGATTTAACTCTGATTTTACAAAGATTTAACATTGAACACATATCGATCTAATCTGTCAAATGCTTCTTCTACCAATGCTTTCGGCAATGCAAGATTCATTCGAATTCCATAAGGACTGTAAAAAGGTCTTCCGTCCTGCCAGATTACTCCTACTTCAACACCGGCTCTCTGCAATTCATCCATGGTTTTGTCATGCTTTTCACACCACTTTTGACAATCCAGCAATAACATATATGTTCCTTCCGGTCGAGCTGCTGACACGCCTTCAAACTTTGTTTGAATATAATTCCATGCATAATTGATATTTTCATTTAATACTTCGCACAGCTCTTCCACCCACTCTTTTCCGGTCTGTGAATACGCACCAATCAGCGCATGCATAGAAAGAACATTCATATTATTGTAATGGCTGAGCGAAGATTCTTTTCGAATCCTGTCTCTCCATATCGGATTATATATAATATGGTAACTGCCTACCAATCCAGCTAAATTAAATGTTTTAGATGGCGCATACAGAGCTACCGTCCGCATTTTTGCATCTTCCGAAATACTTTGTGTCGGAAGATGTTTATGCCCCGGCATAACAATATCTGACCAGATTTCATCAGCAACTACCATGACGTTATATTTTCGATATAGTTCCATTGCCTGTTCGATTTCCCAGCGTTCCCATACCCGTCCACATGGATTATGCGGAGAACAAAAAATCGCTGCGTGGATCTTTTCTTCTTTTAACTTCTGTTCCATATCGGCAAAATCCATTCTCCATACCCCTTTTTCATCCTGTCTAAGAGGGCTGTGAATAATTTGATATCCGTTATTTTCCAGACTATGAGAAAATCCAATATAGGTTGGTGCATGGAGCAATACCTTATCTCCTCTGGAACAAAATACATTAAGTGCACTTATAACACCACCTAAAACTCCGTTCTCATATCCTATACATTCTTCCGTCAATCCTAATACGTTATTTCTCGTCTGCTGCCAGTCAATAATCGCATCATAATACTCTTTTCGTGGAGTAAAATAACCATATGCCGTATGCTTTGTCCGTTCAATCACAGCCTCAGGTATTGAAGGAGCAGTTTGGAAATTCATGTCTGCCACCCACATAGGAATTCTATCGAATCCATCTCGGATCTTCGCGTTTGGAAACGGAATAGTGTCTACAGCAATTGAATCCTTTCCCTTTCTGTCCATAATTGTACTAAAATCATATTTCATCTTGTTTACTCCTACTCCACTATACTACAAGGTTTTCTATGAAGAAATCTACCGTCACCTTTCTTTCCTATAAATTGATTTTCTTTAACCAATATATTTCCTCTTTGCATAACGAGTTCGATTTCACCTTGTATTTCTTTTCCTTCATACATTGTATAATCAACTGCTCCATGCATTCTATCATGGGTCAGTACATAATTCTTATCCGGATTAACAATAATTAAATCTGCATCCGCTCCCGGAAAAAGATCTCCTTTTTCTGGTGCAAGCCCATAAATTTTACAAGGATTCGTACAAGCAACCTGAACAAGTTGTTGTAATGTAATCCGTCCTTTTTTTACTCCTTCAGAGAATAAAACAGAAAATCTCTCCTCCACTCCCGGAGCTCCGTTCGGACAGCAAGTAAAATCATCCTTGCCCATCTGCTTTTCCTTCCCATAATTAAATGGACAATGGTCTGTTGCAACAACTTGAATGGAACCATCTGCAATTCCTTCCCATAGTGCATCGCAATCTTCCTGTGTACGCAGCGGCGGAGACATAATATATTTCAGTCCGTCTTCGTCCAGATATCGTTCCTCTGTCAATGTCAGATACTGCGGGCAGGTTTCTACAAAAATATTTTTCTGCCCCTCTTTTCTCGCCGCCCGCACTGCCTCAAGACTTTCTTTGCAAGACAAATGTACAATGTATACAGGCGCATCTCCTGCCATTCTTGCCAATCGCAGAACTCTTTCTACCGCCTCTGCCTCTACTGCATTCGGTCTGCTCTTCGCATGATAAATAGGAGCCAGATTCCCCTTCTCTCGATTCTCCTTTTTCAAAAATTCAGTCACTTCATGATTCTCACAATGAAATGCGGTAATGCCATGAATTTCTTTCATCTTACGCAATGTCTGTAAGATTTCCGCATCATTCATCTTGTAATTATACGTCATATACAACTTTACACTTGGGATTCCGTCCGCCATCATGGTCTCTAATTCTGCCAAAATATCATCATCCAAATGCTGCATCGTTCCATGGAAACCATAATCAATCACTGCCTTTCCACCGGCAAGTTTTTCATACTCATGAAACATGTAATGAAGTGGAATCCCAGCCGGTCCAAATGCCATGTGATCTACGATGGATGTCGTGCCGCCGCACGCTGCCGCAACCGTTCCATCATAGAAATCATCTACCGCCCGGGAAATTCCCACATCCAGATCCATGTGTGTATGTACGTCTACCGCTCCCGGAAATACATATTTCCCCGCGGCATCAATAATCTGTACATCTTCCATCTGCTCATACAGTTCTTTCCCGATGGTTCCGATGCTTTGGATCTTCTCCCCTTCAATCAGAATATCTGCCGGAAAACTGCTGCCCGATGTCACAACCATTCCATTTTTAATCACTGTTTTCATATTCCTTCACCTCGACATCTATTATTCTTATTCTCTTTTTAATGCGTTTGATTGATTAGTTATACTTCTTAATCTTAATAAGAATGTTCTTATTTTAAAGTATACGATTGTTCAAAGTATTCGTCAATAAAAAGAAGATTTATGCTATAATACTTGCATTCCATATAATCTAAACATTACGAACTTAAAAAGGAGGATTTGTTATGCACTATGAAAAATTATCGAAAAATGCGCTCTATTGTATGTACACTGCCGGCCTCGTCAGCGGCGCAGTCATTTTCGTTATACTGGGAGCCGTCTGTTATTTCTGGCTGTTTCCTTCGAATATTATAATCGGCAAATGGATTTGTCTGGTGCTGGCTATTCTGACTTTGTTTGATATACTGATCAGTCCGTATTTCCGCTATCATCGTTACCGCTATAGCATTGACGAGGAATGTATCGATATTAAAGAAGGCTATCTTTTTGTAAAACGGCAGATTGTTCCCATTGAACGTATTCACAAACTCCAGACCGTCAAAGGTCCCATTGACCAATTCTTTCACGTTGCCAAGGTCATTGTAACAACAGCCGGAGGAGATGTGACGATTCGTTTTCTGGAAGAAGAAAAAGCCGAGCAGATTGCTGAACGTCTTCAGGTACGCATCAATGAAATTGTAGTTGCACAACGGGAGGAACAATATGGAAAATAACATTCGTTTCCGCAATCACATTTCCATTATTTTTGAACAGATGGGAAGTGTTATGATTTTTCTCTTAATCATGGCAGGTACCGGTTTCATACAAAATTTTCAGGAAATAAAGAAAAAAAATCTGGACTTAACAGAATTGACTTCCAAAGACATACAACTTCTGATTCTGATTTGTCTCGCTGCAGCAGGGTTACTTATTTTCATCATCGCCTGGCAGCTTGTTGTCTGGTCAAAAACCTATATTTCGATTCAGAACAACACGCTTATATTAGAACGAAATACCTTGAACAAAAAGAAACATACCATCGGAATCCAGAATATTTCCAATGTAAATACAGAACAGAACTTGTTTGAAATGATTCTTGGGACCTGCAAGTTAAAACTGGATACCAACACGCTTAGTACAGCTGATAAAACCGATGTAAAGATTGTTTTGAAAAAGGCGGATGCCGAAAAATTCCGCGCCTATCTGATGGAACTGATGCGCCAAAGCACCGGCATAAATCCGCCTCCTATCTCTGCTGATAACACTGCTGACTCTTCTTATTCACCGTCGAATTTCGATGGTTCAGCAAATGCAGCAGAAAATGAAATTGCCCTTGGATTGGGAGACATGCTGATCCATGGAATCTTTTCCATCAATTTGTTCTCCCTTCTGGTTGTAATCGGAACAATCACCATTGCCGGACAAACAGCCTTCGACACCTTCCAACAGGGAATCAGCGGAAAAGGAATATGGGAAATCCTGACAGCACTTTTGATGGTTGGTATCCTATTTTTCTCCGCACTGTGGGATATCATAAAGGGATTTATCCGTTACTACAATTTTCGGGTATGCAGAATGGATGACCGCATCTATATCCGCTATGGCTTTTTCAAAAAAGTGAACTATACAATTCCGGTAGATAAAATCAATGCACTGAAACTGACACAGTCTCCTTTTTCAAGAATCACCGGACGATATATGGCAGAAATCATCAATGTCGGCATGGGCGATGATGAGTCTGAACAAAAAGCATTTTTGCTATTGTACGACAAACGCAGCCGACTTCGGGAACGTCTTAGAATACTTCTGCCGGAATTTGCAGATGCAATGGATCAGCCTGTAAAACTACAGCCAACCTCAGTCTGGTATGTATGGATTATTTCCTATATAATTTATGCCTTTTGCGCAATTGCCGCTGCACTTCTCGGCATTTCGCTGTTTCCAAAACAAACCTGGGTTATTTGGTTCAGCGTTATCGGCATCAGTATATGGATCCTGCTGTATCTGATTTTTAAGAGCCGTACGGCAGGTACCTCTGTGACAGAACAACATTTGATTCTTGTAAAAGGCAGCTTAACAAAACGATTTACCATTTTAAGCTATGAAAAGATTCAATATATCCAACTGGAACAAAATTTCCTTACAAAACATCTGGGAATCCAAAAAGGAACCTTGTATCTGTTAGCATCTGCTCTTAACACCACACAAGAGATTCCGTATTTCCGGGAAACAGACGTAAAACAATTGAAAGAATATCTTTTACGAAGATAAGATGGATGTAAGCCAAAAGGAGAGGTACGTACCGTTTTCGGTATTTCCTCTCCTTTAAAATACATATTCAATAACTATCCTTGAGTTTCCGCAAAGTGTAATTGAAAAATGGATATGTCTGTCTAAAGCACCA
>ENA-ORSX01001168-ORSX01001168.1-human-gut-metagenome-genome-assembly--contig:-NODE-1168-length-20537-cov-2.402793_pt1 | contig 20537 bp, 17 predicted proteins | sample MGYA00241904_ERZ509172 | MGnify/ENA primary metagenome ERZ509172 (study PRJEB26280, sample SAMEA2338795) | human gut metagenome | biome: human gut; feature: human-associated habitat; material: faeces...
CCGATTCTTCCAACCTGAAAATGACGTGATCATCACCAAAATACCATCTGCAAACCTTGTCACCGTCCTCTAGCTTGTGTATAACCGGGTGGGGGATGGTTTCAATGTACTCGTTAATGATCGTGTCGTTATCGGCCTGTATCGTGATGTAACCGTCTCGTTGCACGTGTACAAACACCCTGAATCCATTAAAATCATCTGCATAGATGGTTGTGGATCCATTTTTGCAAACTCTCGTTAGGTGGTATGGCCAACTCTTTAGACTTTTGTAAACATTGTTCATTTTGATGGTAATTTAGGAATAAAAAAGCCCATTGCTTAGGTGTCCTCGGTGCCATCAGTCACCGTGTGGGTGTTTCCACTACCACCACCATGCAAGGGGCAAAATACGTTCATTACAACCGCTTTAGGCGGTCGCTGATGTTTTTTTTAGGAATGGCAAATCTAGCTATTCTCTTTTGATGCTCAAAATTTAGTTTTAAGAAAAATATAAGGTTTTATAAGGTTCTGAGGTTTTATGAGGTTCTGGTGTATGTTTTTCTTCTCGCTTTCACGGGAAAAGACAGGAAAGTTTATCACGATCTTTTTGTTGTTGCCCGTGAAGAAAATCCCCGGTTCTTTAAAATCAATAATTGAATGATGAAAAAATTATTATTCCCAATATTGCCGTTGTGATTGTTGAAAATATGCTTTTACCCTTGACCTAACCTTGACTCTTTTACCCTTATCCTGACCTTATCCTATTTTTTGTTCAATCCTTGCCGTGATTCTCGCTCTACCCTTGCGGTAATCTTGTGGTAACCCTTACCGTGATCTTACCGTGATTTCTTGCATCTCTCACCGTGATCTCACCGTTGTACCACCGGGAAAGCGTGGATGAGGGGAAAGCCCGTTTTATCATGCAGCCTCAAACAATCCCATTTTAAAGCATAAATCATCAGTTCATGATAAAATTATCATGCCCACACCTCAAAATGTCTCAAATGGAGGGAAACGGGCTTTAAATCGTGTTTTCATGTCTCGTTGATTAATCCTTTATCACCTGTCTAATCATTCCATCGTCTCCAAACATATTAACGCCGGGATGATCTTTCTTGTACTCGTTGATGTAATCCAACCCCTCATCGGTTCCCAGAAACTCCTTGAAACTACTCCCAAAACCCAAGATCCTGACAACATCATCGGCATTGAAAAATATCTCCCCGGTTTTCTTGTCTTGAATCACTTGTACCGGGGTGTCTTGAAAGTGATCCATAAAATAAATGTAGTTTTTATCCTCTCCCGTCTTTTGCATGGTGTTTTATTTTTTATCTCTCACGGTTACCAAATCGGTAACCAAATACAAGTAATCAAGCACGATTAAAATTCACGTGTCAAAATCTCGTTTTTAACATTTGGGTTACCGATTCAGGAACTATTTACAACTTAGTATAGCACGAGCGGTTTTTGCCGCTTTCATTTTAACATTTGGGGTGTCGATTTACCGGTAATATTTCACGGCATTTTTGACCTTTTTATCAAGTTCTGTTATCGCATCGTTTGACACGGTTAACCCATCTTTTATGTTACAGGCATCGTTTACCGCTTGCCTCAAATCGTAGGCTTGTTTCTTGGATAAAACGCCCTTCTTTTGAGCCTCGTTTATTTGCTCGATCATCTGCACCTGACCGCCTACCCTTTCAATCAATGAAAGTATGCCCATTTTATAAAGTTCTTGCTTTGTCCTCATCGCTTGTAAATTTAATGATACATCGTTTATTTTCCTTATGGTTTTGTACGTCTCCTTCCATCGTTTCATTATGCCGATGTAAAACGCCTCGTTGTAAAGCAATTCCCCGGTTACACGTTCCACGTTAAAAGTGGACGGTAAACGCTGCAAGTACCTCGTTTCATACCTTAACACGTTCCTGTTCTCGTACAATTCAGGGATTATCTTTCCCTTGGCTTTTTGCTCCCTCACCTTGTCGTAGAATATAATCGTGTTCTTGTGATTGAAATAATATAACGCCCCTTCTGGAATCATGGGGGATCGTTTGTAATACTTCAATTCTCCCAGATGGTTTCCGAAATTTTCCACTGGTTGCCTCATGATGAAGTTTTGAGCCAAGTCTATCCTCGTTACCGTTGCTTTATCCACGTGCAAGTGCAAAGTGTCTGATAACTTCTCTATCGCCCTCTGCGTGTCTCCCCGGCCTAGCGTTTGGAAATTATCCCCAAGGTAAAACTTGCAAAGGCTACCGCCCGTGATGTTAACCCCGTCTTCCCTGACCGCTATTTTATACCCGTCAAGGTTCCCGGTTATAACCGTGCCATCTACAAACGTGTGTTCTCCCGTCACGTTGAAATAGCACGGTGTTTCACCTAGAAAATCCACGTTTACCCCGTCACTCTTTCTTAACTTGAAATCCAGATTGTCATACATGGCGGTTACCGATTTAGTAACAGAATCCAGTTTGTTATAGTGGGGTGTGGATTCAATCCAACCCCTCACCAGTGGCGGTTACTGATTTAGTAACCCGCTCCCTTAACCCTTGCAACTCGTCATCGTATTCCCCCTCGCACACGGCGTTATAAAGTGCCTCCCGGTTATTTCTCTGCCCCCTCGCTATGAACACTTCCACGATCGCCCCCGGTTGTATCTTCCCTTCTATGAACTTTGCATTATGATGTACAAATATGAAGGCGTCAGCCGTACCTTTCATGTCCCCGTACCAGTAGGGTAACTCTAAATCTGGATTGTAAATACTACTGATGTGGGACCCCTTTGACAACGCCAAATCTGCCTTTCTTTGTTCCCCCGCCTTGGTGTGCGTGTTATCCCCGATGTAAATAAACAACTCACGTGTTTTGTTCCTCAACATCTCTAGCGGGGGATAGCTGCCAGTTGATGAGGTGCAGTCTATCCTTAACTTGCTCTTTTGGTTGGGTAATTTCTCAAAACGGTAGTAGTCAGTGAATATCATAGCCTACCTCCCTTCTGTTTACCCGTTACAACGTAGTTAACCGCTTTTTGCCCCGTTTCTTGTTGCGTGGCTACCCGGTTCTGTTTCATCCATGCCTCTAACTCTATCCGGTCAAAGTAGATTTGCTTGCCGTTGGGCTTGTAAAATGGTATCTGGTGGGTACACGTTAGGCGGTACAGGTGTGATTTACTTAACCCTGTCAATAACGCCGCATCTTCCAATGTTAGCACGTTTTTAGCGGCCAACAATGAATAGACTAAAATTTGATCTATCTTTTCTTCCATTGTCTTTCATTTTGTGACATTGGAACTATGTACACTTGCCCCTCTGCCTGTTAAACATGACACAAAGATCGACAATGAAAGCAATAAAAAAGGGGTATATCACCCCGACTATCACGGTGATATCCCCCCTTGCAAGCCTTCCCCGCAAGTCTATTTTTCCTTAAAGACCTCAATTATAACATTACCCCCTTTTACAATTCCTTTCTCTTCTTTTGATTTGTAACGGCTTTTGGATAAACCGCTAACATTCCAAAGCGTTTCAAATGGCTTGTATTTATGATCCAACCCTATTTTATCGCTTAAGATTTCTGCCAGTAACGCTTTCTGTGGCTTTGTCCTTGTCTTATCCGTTGTCGAGTAATCAGCGTTCAACAACCCGCCATTAATAGCCACTTGCAACCATTTTCTTGCCTCATCGGTACTTAATTCTTTAGATAATGTTTTTAATTTGGAAGAGTTAATATCACATCCTTCCATTTTATTCTTTAGTAAATTCATCGCTTGATCATAACAAAAATCGTAAGCGATACCAAATTCTTTCTCGTAAGCATCTTTATAATCAATAGTATTGTAAACATCTCCCGTTATACAGTTTTTTTCCTCAATTAACTTGTACTCTTTCCAGCCGTTTTTTATTTTCTTATTTATAACATCTAATCTTTCTTCATCAATATACATACAATGATACATTGATATTTCATGCCACACTATTCCAGTCCTATCCTTATCAAAACCTTGTGTTTTCTTTTCCAGATAGTTGTATACATCTAATTGGGATAGTTGCATTTTGTAATCAAAGGTGGAATTTTCAATTTTATCTAATTGTGATTGTATTGTTTTGTTTTCTGGGTGTTTCAAGGTCAAACACGTTAAAAAATCACGTATCTCGTCATACGTACCCCGTATCTCATCCTTTTCCATATCCCCATTGTCATTGAATATTTTAAGTTCAAAAGAATAAACCTCTTCCATTCCACAAAGCAACCTAACAAACTCTTCTATCGTTAAATCATATAATTCTTTCTTCATTATTACCCGCTATTTATTTGTTGAATATATCATTTACAAGGTTCACCGCCTCATCTTTTTTCTTATCCACGATCTTAGCGTAAATCTGGGTGGTTTTCACCTGTGTATGCCCTAGTAACTTGCTTGTCGTGTACAAATCTGCCCCCAACGTGAGCATCATTGTGGCAAATGTATGACGGGCAGTGTGAAAAGTTATCGTTTTGTTTATCCCGCTATTTTGCGCCCACGTTTTTAATACCACGTTGATATAAGTGGGGTATGGTAGATAGAAAACCTTATCGGTATCTTTGGCCTCGCCCCGTTCTGGCATCCATTTTAAAGCCTCACCAGACAGGGGTAAATAAAGGGTCTTTTGGGTCTTCTTCATCACTATTTTTGCCCGGTATTGCTCGCCATCCTGAATAATATCTCCCCATGTTAACGCCTGAATATCACCCAGCCTTAACCCACAAAAACAACTGAACAAATAAGCCTGTTTGGTTGGCTCGTTGATACACGTTGAGCCGATCAGCTTTTTTATTTCCTCGACGGTCAGGTATTCACGTGTGCTTTCTGGGATCTTTATTCTATCATCTGAATTTACTTTTGTGATGGGGTTGTAGGGTATTATTTCCTCCTTCACGGCAAAGTTCAAGGCACAATTCAAGCACCTAAAATAACCTGCCGTTGTGACCTTGGCCATGAGTTTACCATCTTTCCTTTTGGCATTGTTCAGGTAGTCAATAAAGCCCAAGCAAAAAGCTTTATCAACTTCTTTCATGGTGACGGTTTCACCCTTGTACTTGATTAAATGTTTGATCGCTTTATCTATTTGAACGTGGAAAGCGGCACTTTGCCCCGTTTTTAACTTGTGATCACTATAATACCTCATCCAGTCTATTAGAAGCATTTTTGATCGTGTGGTAGTCTTTACCACTCCCGCCTCATCGTTTGTTAGTTCTATGACTTTTTGAGCCTTGATTGCGTTTGCCGCTTGTAGCGTGTTTAGATTCCTTACCTTGGCTGTCTCGTCTGTTTCTGGAATAAGGTAGAGTTTTAAAAACTCGTACTGTCGTTTACCATCCCTGTAAATATCCAAGTACAGGCTTTTGTTACCGTTTGCAAGCTCTTTGAATCGTAGTCTGATAGGCTCCTTGGCCTTGACCGCTTTCTTTTTCTTTGCCATGATGTTTTACTCTGAATTGTTACCACTACAAAGATAGTCATTTTTTGTTACCTGACAATGACGAGTAACAAACAAGTAACAAAAATGACACAAAAATAACAAAAACAAAGACAAAAATAAGTTTCCAGAATGTCGGCAAATATTGTTTAAATTACTGATTTATATTGTTGTTAATTGACTTTTGTTTGAGTGTGATTTTGCTAGTGTAGGTTATTGGCGATGCCTCAGATAAGATAGAGTTGTTGACGGTCCTCGCTTTTTTTATTGTATCATTTTTTGTTTTGGGGATCGGCACTATAAAAGAAATTTTCGATTGATAAAGGATATTAAGGTTGCAACTTGATTAAAATAAACGGAATGAACAAATGCCCAAAATTTATAAGCCATGAAAAATTAGAGAGATTTTTCTTATTAGAAAGATGAAAAAAGAGGGTGAATCCTAAACTTTGCACGTTGAATATCACCCCCTTGCATCATTAGTTTTATAAACCAATTAATTATCAAAGTTATGAAAAAAACTTATGACAGGAAATTTTTTCGGCAAAAATTGCTATCGGAAAAAAAGACCGTCACCTCGGTTTCCCGCTTACTTATCATTTTATTGTTGGTTTTTCCCTTGTTGACAAGAGCCGAAACGAGTGGTTTAAGCCGGGGAGAGACTGATCCTTTATCGGGAATTTCCATGCGGCAGGACTCGGTTGTTGTGGCAGGAAAACCGGGAAATCAGAAACTAGGATTTTACGAGGGAGAAGTCATGGACACGGAGGGCAATCCGTTACCCGGCGTGACCGTTTTGTTGAAAGGGACCCAAACGGGTACTTCCACGGACACGCACGGTGCATTTCGTTTCCCGGCAACAAAGGCGGGGAAAACCATGCTGGTCTTCTCGTTTATCGGGATGAAACCGGTGGAAAAGGACGTGACTCCGGGAAAGAAAGTGATCGTCACGATGGAAGAGGAGGTGGAAGGCCTTGAGGAAGTGGTCATCACGGGTATCTACTCCCGGGATAAGAATAGCTACACGGGGTCGGCATCTACCTATTCGGCCAAGGAGTTGAAAATGGTCGGTGCCCAGAATGTCATCCAGAGTTTGAAAACGCTGGACCCGGCCATGATGGTCGTGGAGAGCAAACAATGGGGATCGGACCCGAATCGTATGCCCAAAATTGAAATTCGAGGAAAGACGAGCGTGGTCGGATTACAAACAGAATTTGAGAACGATCCCAATCAACCCTTATTCATTTTGGATGGTGTGGAGACCACGCTGGAAACCATCATTAACCTAAATATGGATCGGGTGGCAAGCGTGACGATCTTGAAGGATGCAGCGTCCACGGCTATCTACGGGTCGAAGGCGGCTAACGGGGTGATTGTCGTGGAAACGAAGTCTCCGGAATCGGGGCAATTACGGCTATCATACAGTGGGAATTATGGGATCTCGTTTGCCGATTTGTCTGATTACAATTTAATGAATGCTTCCGAAAAACTGGAGTATGAGTTATTAGCCGGGCGTTATTCTCCCATGGAAGGATATGACGGTTTTGTTGATAAACTACAGGAAATGCAGGATTATTATTCCCGGTTAAAAGAAGTGTTGAGAGGGGTGGATACTTATTGGTTAAGTGAACCGTTACGAACCGTTTTCAATCATTCTCATAACCTGTACATTGACGGAGGTGACCAAGCCATGCGTTACGGTTTGGGTATCAGTTACAATAACCGTGATGGCGTGATGAAAAAGTCCAACCGTGACGGTATGGGAGTGAACATTGACTTGATTTACCGTAAAAAAGGGTTACTCTTCTCGAACAAGGCGAGTATGGATCTTACGAACCCTCGCTACCCAAGGAGACGGGAGGAACGTTGACGAGGTATAAAGTGGTGGATGATCCGAATAATATTATTGTGGAGGAGGTTCCCGGCTTTAGCTGGTCCGGGTTGTGCAAGATCAAAAGTATTGATTTCAAAAGATATTAGTATAGCTGTTTGAATTTTGAGAAAGGCACCATTCTAACGTGGAATACACGGGAGAATGGTGCTTTTAATGTCCGAGATGATGCATGATTAGTGCTGACGTTAGTTCCGATTACATTTTTATTAGTTGATGAATACCGGATGATTACCGTCATAAACCTTATAGATATCTTATAGAAACCTTATATGAACCTTATATAAAATAAGGTTCATAAAGTATATTAACAAGTTATTGAAAATATTGTATTAGTTAGTGATCAGGTATTGATCATCTATCGTAAACAAATTCAGAATTGACGTTGGCATGAATAAGTACAAAAGGCAGCATGAAGATTTGTATTGTTTGAATGATAAATCGGTTAAAAGCAACGTATTTACAGATATTTGTGATAAATTTGTAGGATACCAAAACAATTTATGGAAATGAAATCAATGATGATCTGTTTTTGCTTTTGTTGTTTGGGCTTTTGGGGGCATACGCTTTCTGCCCAAGAACAAGTTCGGGCGCTGCGGCCGTTGGAACAATGTACTTTGGTTACCGATCTGGCGGACTGGATTGAGGAAATACAAGTGATCCCGATTAAACAGCGTTTTGATGCCGAGTCATTGGAATGGATGCGGAAAAAATTGCTGATCGGACCTGATGGGGATTTGTTTCTCGTGTACGGGCGGGAGGTGATGTGTTTTGATGCTGCCGGGAAGTATCAATTTTCAATGAAATATAATCAAGGGAAAGAATGTCCTTATCATCAGGATGCCTGTATCAGCGTGGATCAGAAAAAATTGTTGTTTGCGCATGGAGATAGTGAAGTCGTGTTTTTTGATTTAAGTGATGGGCGTGAAATTGAGCGTCTCCCGATGAACAAGCCTCTACAATTGTTTGAAGAGATTGCTCCGGCTCCGGATGGAGGGTTTTATTATTATTCGATCTCGGCTCCTTGTACCAATAATTTTGAACGGGGACACCTCTTAGTGACCCGGTTTGACAAAAACGGGAAAAAGTTGGAGAGTTCAATTCCGCAGGTAGGGTTCACGGTAAATATTTTTCTCGTATCGCAGGCCGTAGGTAATACTTATCTGATCCGCACGCAAGGAGGTGATAACGCGTGTTACCGGGTGAATACGAAAGGAGAGTTGGAGAAGGCCTACACCTTTGATTTTGGCAAACGGGGGATGCCGGATACTTACGGGATGTTAAAAGGTGATTTGATGTTACAAGATTACATGAGGGCAGATTATTACAAGATGCCGATTTATTTGTGTGAAGGCGGAAAATTCTTTTATTTCACCAGTTGCGGACCTCATGCAGAGGCGTATAATTTTCTTTATGCCCGGGGTAAGGATTCGGGGATTTATTGGAAAGCGGATCCCGATTTGGAAATTCATTTTCTCTCGGCAGATGAGGACTATTTTTACGCTTTTTTAGAACCCGTTCCGGAAGAGATGATCCGGGAGACGCAAGACCCGTTATTACGGCAGATATTTAAACAGTTTGCGCTTTCGTTGGGAGAAAAAACATCCACTCGATTGGTGAAGATCAAGTTTAAATGCCCGGATAAGGGGCTTCGGCTTTTGTAGTGTTTGTATTATCAAAAAAAATAGCGAATTTTGCGGAATAAACGATTTATATATGGAAGTATGTTTGATCAGACACACGAAAACGGCGGTTATTCCGGGAACGTGTTACGGGAATTCGGATGTTGACGTGGCCGATTCTTTCCTCGAAGAGGCAGGGAAGGTGAGGGAGAGACTGAAAGGGGAGAGATTTGATGAGGTATATTCCAGTCCGTTACAACGTTGCAGAAAGTTGGCGGTTTACTGTGGTTACGAAAATCCGATTCTGGATGACCGGCTGAAGGAATTGAATTTTGGGAGCTGGGAGGGGCAACGTTGGGAGGAGATTCAAGACCCTCGTTTGCAGGAATGGTATGATGATTGGTTAAGTATACCTGCCGGGGGAGCGGAGAGTTTTTTGGAACAATATAACCGGGTGTCGGCTTTTTTGGATGATCTGAAAGAAACGGGCCACGAGAAGGTATGCGTGTTTGCTCACGGGGGAACGATTCGTGCGGCATTGATTTATGCTGGGAAATACAATTTTAACCAAGCATTCACGGATGATGTGAATTACGGTGCTCAGGTGAAGATGACGATATAGAAATTATTCCTTTTCCTCTTTCAGTTTTTTGCGAATGCCTCTTTCGATAGCTAGAACGAGAATGATTACTAGCGTGATGATAATTACGCTGATCCAAGATTGGTATGATAACTCGGTGAAATCGGTCATGGCCAGTTTCGTGATGGCAGCAAGTATCAGGATATATAGGCACGTGCGCACGTTCCGCAACTTCTTCTCTGTGGTAAGTTCGGCATTCTTTTCAGTGACATCCTTTTTAATTTTCATGATCTGTTTGTTGAGATACGTACTGCTTTGTAAAGATATGAAATTATATTCAAATTGTTTGGAAAGGAGAATAAATAAAAAACCACCCGAAGGTGGTTTTGAATTATTCTATGGTTTTGCTTCTTCTCTTTCTTTCGTTTTCATCGAGGTAGATCTTGCGAAGTCTCATTGCTTTTGGAGTAACTTCCACGTATTCGTCCTCTTTGATGTATTCGAGAGCCTCTTCCAAGCTGAAAAGGATGGGAGGTGCGATGTTTGTTTTTTCGTCAGAACCGCTGGCACGCATGTTGGTCAGTTTTTTAGACTTGCACACGTTGATCACGATGTCATCCTGACGGGTACTTTCTCCGATTACTTGTCCGGCGTAAACCTCATCTCCCGGAGTAATGAAGAATCTACCTCTATCTTGAAGTTTATTGATAGCGTAGGCAAATGAATCACCTGTTTCCATGGCGATCAAAGAGCCGTTGGTACGCATTTCAATTTCTCCGGCATAGGGTTCGAAACCTTTCAAACGGTGAGCGATTACGGCCTCTCCGGCAGTAGCGGTGAGTAGGTTACTTCTCAGGCCGATGATTCCCCGTGAAGGGATATTGAAAGTCAGGTGTACCCGTTCGTTACGGTGTTCCATGTTTGTCATGACACCTTTACGGCGGTTCACCATCTCGATAGCTTTTCCCGATACCTCTTCCGGTAGGTCGATGGTCAATTCCTCAACAGGCTCGCATTTTACTCCGTTAATTTCTTTGATGATTACTTTCGGCTGTCCTACTTGTAATTCGTAGCCTTCACGACGCATGGTTTCGATCAACACGCTCAGATGAAGTACGCCTCGTCCGAACACGATGAAAGAATCGGCACTTTGTCCCGGTTCAACCCGTAAAGCAAGATTCTTTTCCAGTTCCCGGTCCAAACGTTCTTTGATGTGACGGGAAGTCACGTATTTACCGTCCCGGCCGAAGAATGGCGAGTCGTTGATGGTGAACTGCATACTCATGGTTGGTTCGTCGATAGCGATAGGGGCCAGTGCTTCCGGATTCTCGAAGTCGGCGATGGTATCACCGATCTCGAATCCCTCGATCCCGACAAGTGCGCAGATTTCTCCACATTGTACCTCGTCAACTTTCTGTTTTCCCATGCCTTCGAAGGTCATTAAATCTTTGATGCGGGTTTTTACTAGTGTCACGCCGTCTCTTTTGCAGAGGGTGACAGGCATGCTGGATTTTAATGTTCCGCGGGTCAGTTTACCAATGGCGATTCGTCCCACGTAAGAGGAGTATTCCAAAGACGTGATTAGCATCTGCGGGGTTCCTTCCTGTACTGTCGGGGCGGGAATATCTTTAATGATGGCATCCAATAACGGGGTAATGTCCGTCGTGGGTTTGTGCCAGTCGGTGGACATCCAACCTTGTTTGGCACTACCGTAAACTACGGTGAAGTCCAATTGTTCTTCCGTGGCATCCAAGGAGAACATCAAGTCGAATACTTGCTCGTACACGAAGTCCGGACGACAGTTCGGTTTGTCTACCTTGTTCACGACAACGATCGGTTTCTTGCCGAGGGCAAGCGCTTTTTGAAGTACGAAACGTGTTTGAGGCATGGTACCTTCAAAAGCGTCAACCAATAATAATACTCCGTCAGCCATGTTCAACACGCGTTCCACCTCTCCACCGAAGTCAGCGTGGCCCGGGTTATCGATAATATTAATCTTGTAATCTTTATAATGAACGGATACGTTCTTGGCTAGGATGGTGATCCCTCGTTCTCTCTCCAGGTCGTTGTTATCCAGCAATAGATCACCCGTATTTTCTGTTTCTCTGAATAAGTTTCCTTGAAAAATCATTTTGTCGACCAATGTGGTTTTCCCGTGGTCAACGTGCGCGATAATCGCGATGTTTCTAATCTTCTGCATTTTGCTCCTATGGTATTAAATCCAAATAGGGCGCAAAGTTAGTATTTTTTTTAAAGAAAAGGGGCTCATTGAGCCCCTTTTTTTATTCTACCCTGTTGGCACTTCCTAAAACGTGTACCGTTTTGTGCTTGTATAATTCTTTTAATGCATCTCTGGCGGGGCCTAGGTACTTACGCGGGTCGAATTCTGCCGGCTTGTTTGCGAAGACTTCACGAACGGCTGCGGTCATTGCCAAACGACCGTCGGAGTCGATGTTGATTTTGCATACGGCAGAAGTTGCGGCTCTACGCAATTGTTCTTCGGGGATACCTACGGCGTCTTTTAATGCACCGCCATATTTATTGATAATAGCAACTTTGTCTTGTGGTACGGAGGATGATCCGTGAAGAACGATCGGGAATCCGGGGATACGTCTTTCGATTTCTTCCAAGATGTCGAAACGTAATGGGGGAGGAACGAGGATTCCGTCTGCATTACGGGTACATTGTTCCGGTTTGAATTTGTTTGCCCCGTGGGAAGTTCCGATGGAGATGGCTAATGAATCCACTCCGGTTTTCTTCACGAAGTCTTCCACCAAGTCCGGGCTGGTGTAAACGCTGGCTGCGGCAACCACGTCGTCTTCGATTCCGGCCAGAACACCAAGTTCACCTTCTACGGTAACATCATATTTATGAGCATATTCAACCACTTTCTTGGTTAATGCCACGTTCTCGTCATAAGGAAGGGCCGATCCGTCGATCATGACAGAAGAGAATCCCATTTCGATACAAGATACGCACAACTCGTACGTGTCGCCATGGTCTAGGTGAAGACAAATTGGAATATTGCATCCAAGTTCTTTGGCATATTCAACCGCACCTTGTGCCATGTAACGTAAAATGGTTTGATTTGCATATTTACGGGCACCGCTGGAAACTTGTAAGATAACAGGAGATTTAGTTTCCACACAAGCTGCAACAATTGCTTGCATTTGCTCCATGTTATTGAAATTGAAAGCCGGGATAGCGTATTTACCTTCCATTGCTTTCTTGAACATTTCTCTGGAATTAACCAGTCCTAAGTCTTTGTAATTAACCATAGCTGCTATATTTTATATTCGTGCATCAAAGTTAAGCATTAAAAACAGAGATATGCAAGGAAACGAAGGAAAAATTTCAAACGTTTGCGGAGATTGAAAATTCCCTGAATTTTCAAGTTGCAGGTTAACGGGTTACAAGTTACAGGTTCGAAGTGTGAAGGTCATGTTTTGTCCGAATTTGCAACTTGTTAACCTGTAACTTGTAACTTGAAATCGCAGGGGTAAAAAAAATAGAGTGGTTACCACTCTATTTCTTTTAATCCATGCGATTTCAAATAAGCATTCGCCTGACTGAATTGGTGATTGCCGAACCAGCCGCCCCGGTTGGCAGACAAGGGGGAGGGGTGTACGGATTTCAGCACCAAATGCCGTTGGGTGTCGATGAAGGCACCTTTGCGTTGGGCGTAGGAACCCCAAAGGAAGAAAACGAGGTTTTCTTTTTTCTCGGAAATGATTTTGATGACGGCATCGGTGAAGGTTTCCCAACCTTTGTTCTGATGTGAACCAGCCTGATGGGCTCTCACGGTCAATGTAGCGTTGAGTAATAGCACTCCCTGTTCTGCCCAGCGTTCGAGGTTGCCGGACGTGGGGACGGGTTTACCCAAATCGTTATTTATTTCTTTGAAAATGTTCTGTAATGAAGGTGGTTGATCGATGCCTTCCGGAACGGAAAAACAAAGCCCGTGTGCTTGTCCGGGACCATGGTACGGGTCTTGCCCGAGAATGACAACCTTGGTTTGTTCCGCGGGACAATGATCAAAGGCATTGAAAATGAGTTTTCCCGGAGGATATATCTTCGTGGTCTTGTACTCGTTTTTCACGAATTGGATCAACTCGGAGAAATAAGGTTTCTCAAATTCATCTTTTAAGAGTTCTTTCCAAGAGGGCTCGATTTTTACGTCAACCATAGAATTTTGATTTTAGATTTAATGATTGGGTGATTGCCGATTTCGTGATTAGGTGATTCCTACATCACTGAATCGGAAATCACAGAATCACTCAATTATTTCGTTTTTATCTCAAATAACTTTGGCCAGTGTTTTCCGGTAATGTAAATCGTGCCCTTCTTTTCGTTGTATGCGATACCGTTTAAAACATCGTCGTTCTGGTCCAGTTTGGCTCTTTCGGAGGCGGTGAGTAGATTCGGGAGTAGTAGGTCCTGTACTACTTCGCCTGATTCCGGGTCGATGATGACAATCCGGTCTGTAAGCCATTCGTTTGCCCAGATATAACCGTTTATGTATTCCAGTTCATTTAAGTTGGTCACCGGACCTTTGTTGTCGAAGACTTCCACGGTTTTGACTACGCTGAAGAGGTTCGGGTCCAGGTGGTATAAGTTGTGTGAACCGTCACTCATGACGAGTTTGTCGCCCATCGTGGTCAGTCCCCAGCCTTGCTCCATGGAGTAGTCGAATGTCGTTAACAGGGTGAAGGAGGCCAAGTCGTACACGAACGCTTTCTGGGAAGTCCAGGTAAGCTGGTATATCTTATCCTTGTAAACCGTGATCCCTTCTCCGAAATATTGGCTGTCCAATCCCAGCATGGCGAGTGTCTTGTTGTTCTCCAAGTCGATCTTGCGCAGGGTGGATTGGCCTTTGATCCCGGTTCCCTCGTAGATAATGCCGTCTATATATACTAATCCCTGCGTGGAGGCATCCGTGGCATGGGAATAGGTTTTCACCAGTTGGTATTGAAGTGGTTGGGGTGCCTTATCCGGTTTCACGATAAAGGATTGGGTAGCTACCCCGCATTTGTTGTTGGGGTGGAATGCGATTACTTTGAGCGTGTTGGTACCACATTTTTCTTTCGGGATTTTGAACACAAATTCCCGGGTTGCGCTGTCGAGCGTGGCAATCTGTTTCTGGTTGAATAACAGGTGGGCGGAGTCTATTTTATAGTGCTTGTTGTTCGCATATACAATTTTAAGTTCCTCGTTGAACCGACAGGTGTCGAATTTCATGGGGTACACGAATTGCACGCTTTTCACGTATTTAGGTCCCGTCGTTTTGCGGCTTTGGGCGCTGTCTACCGTAATCTGGTTCTGGTCCCCTTTACTCTTTTTTTCTCCCTGACAGGCAGAGAGCAACAGGAGCGAAAGTAGTATGTAGTAGAGATAAGGCATAATATATTATGTGATTTAGTGATTTATGATTTGGTGATTCTTGTGTTTACGATCAAGTGTAATCACTCAATCGTAAATCACTTCATCTGCAATCATTCAAGGTTCCATTCGTAACCGTCCTTCGTGTCTTTTATCTGGATGCCTGCGTTTTTCAGCTCGTCACGGATGCTGTCGGAGGTAGCCCAGTCCTTGTTTGCACGGGCGGTTTTGCGCACGTTCATCATAGCGTCGATCACCTTGCCTAGGGCTTGGTTGCTGGCGCTGGAGTCCTCTTCTCCCTTGAGGCCGAGGATGTCGAACACGAAGCTGTGGAACAGGTTTTTCAACATTTCCAAGTTTTCTGCGTTGATCTTTTCCGAGCCTGCCGCGATGGAGTTGATGATGCGGACACCTTCGAACAAGTGGGCGATTAATATCGGCGTGTTCAAATCGTCGTTCATGGCCTCGAAACAGTTCGTCTGTAAAGTAGCGATGTCTACCGTGTTCTCGTTGGACACTTTCAACCTGTTAAGTTGTGACACGGCTGCCATCATTCGCTCGTAGCCTTTCTCCGCTGCCTTTAATGCCTCGTTCGAGAAGTCAAGCGGGCTGCGGTAGTGTGCTTGCAGGATAAAGAAACGCACGGTCATGGGGGAGTAAGCCTGTTCCAGCACGTTGTTGTCGCCCGTGAAGAGCTGGTCCAGCGTGATGAAGTTTCCTAGGGATTTACCCATCTTCTGCCCGTTGATGGTCACCATGTTATTGTGCATCCAATATTTTACTGCCTCGTGTCCTTGTGCGGCCACGTTTTGGGCGATTTCACATTCGTGGTGCGGGAATTGCAAGTCCAAACCGCCCCCGTGAATGTCAAATGTTTCTCCTAGGTATTTCTGACTCATGCAGGAACATTCAAGGTGCCAGCCCGGAAATCCTACACCCCAAGGTGAGGGCCAGCGCATGATGTGTTCCGGGGAAGCCTTTTTCCACAGGGCGAAGTCAAATGGGTTACGTTTTTCCTGTTGTCCGCTCAGTTCTCTCGTGTTGGCAAACAATTCGTCGATTTTACGACCGGATAGTTTACCGTAGTGATATTTTTGGTTATAGCGTTCCACGTCGAAATAGATATTTCCCTCGCTTTCATAGGCAAAACCGTTTTCGATGATCTGTTTGATTAATTCCTGTTGCTCGATGATGTGACCGGACGCGTGTGGCTCGATGCTGGGGGGTAGCGTGTTCAGTTGCTCCATGTTTTTGTGGTAACGGTTCGAGTAGAATTGTACCACTTCCATCGGCTCCAGTTGTTCCAGTTTGGCTTTTTTGGCGATCTTGTCTTCTCCTTCATCCGCATCATTCACGAGGTGACCCACGTCAGTGATGTTGCGGACGTATCTTACCCGGTACCCCATGAATTTAAGATAACGGAACAACAAGTCAAAGGTGATTGCCGGACGGGCATGGCCCAAATGAGCGTCCCCGTATACGGTCGGTCCACAAACATATAATCCTACGAAAGGCGGGTTAATGGGTTCAAATAACTCTTTTTTTCGACTTAACGTGTTGTATATCGTTAACTTGTTTTCCATGATACTATAATGCTTTATTGATATGATTCAACAAAAGTAGAAATTTTCTCCTTGAAAATGACGGGAAAGGGTAAATTAATGCCTTATTCTTGTCATTCATGGTTTGTTTCCCGTTTGTTGTTGCTCTAGTTTTTCTTGTATTTCAACGCTTCCGGGATGACCGATTTTAGTTTGGCAATCCGTTTTTCGTCGGCAGGGTGAGTGGAAAGGAATTCGGGCTGCTTGCCTGTTGATGCGTTTGCCATACGGGTCCAGAAAGCGATAGCCTCATTCGGGTCGTAACCGGCCATGGCCATGAAGATCAGTCCCAAGTGATCCGCTTCGTACTCGTGCTTGCGGGAGAAGGGGAGTGTGATTCCCACGTTGGTTCCCATTCCTATCGCGGCAGCCAAGATGGCTTTTCTCGCGTCACTTTGGTCGTGCCCAAGGATTTCAGTGGCAGCGGCCTGCCCGTATTGTATGAGTGCCTGCTGGCTCATACGCTCGTTGCTGTGGTGAGCCACGGCATGGGCGATCTCATGCCCCATGACGACAGCGATTCCCGCATCATTCTGGCAGTAGGGTAATATTCCCTCGTAGAAAACGACCTTACCTCCCGGCATACACCACGCGTTGGGTTCGTTGCTGGCCACGAGGTTGAATTCCCATTGGAAATTGGCAATCTGGTCTTGCAGCCCGTTGGCTGTAAGATATTGTTCAACGGCTTTCGATATCCGAGCCCCGACATTTTTGATCCGTTGTTTGTTGACTGCATCGGTGGATAGTTTGTTTTCCTTTAAAAAACTACTGTATGAGGTTAAACTCATGGAGACCATCTGGTCTTCCGGGAATAGGATAAGCTGGTGTCTTCCCGTAAGTGGCACGGTGGCACATCGGGAGAAAAGCAGAACGATCCCTACGATGAACGTAAGGTGTAAAATTGTTCTTTTCATAAGCTGAGTAATTGAACGGTTATATTTTAAATGCTAAAATATAATACGGATTTGATATTTGCAATGTTTGTTAAAGAATGTCGTTTAGATTATTCTACATGAAAATATGACTGTTCCTTGGCAAGTTCTAGATAAAGCGTCTTTGTGCCTTCGATTTGCTGGTAATGTTCTCCGACTTTGTGACAGAAATTCCAGCATATTTTTCGAGGGTTGAAGATGATGGTTGCGTCTTCCGGGTAGAATTCACACCATTGGTTTATAGATTCTTCATATTGTTTGCCTTGGAATAATGAGGCTGTCCCATTTTCAATCATAAAGATGAATTGTGAGAAGCCGAGTAGTTGGAAGTTGTTGGAAAGAAGGTAGTAGGTTTGTCCGTCCTTTTGTAAGGTGAATATTTTCTCGATCTTTACGTATCCGGTGGTATCAATGGCTGTGGTATTCCAACCACCTTTGCCGTTTTCGTAAAGGAGGAATGAATACAAGGGGTTGTATGACCATTCTTGAAAGTTTATGACTCCGACTTTGTGGTCTGCAGAGGCTACGTCAGCTAATAAATGCACATCCGGACATAGGCGGGCTGCTTGTTCGAGAAAACGAAAGAAGAAGCCTGTTTCTTCGGTTGTCAGCTCTTCACCCCGATGGTTCTGGCGGTAGCCTAATTCATGTCGCATGAGTTCCAAGGCTGCTTGAACCTCTTCTGTTGGGTAGTATTTACGTTCTCCTATTTGATATTTTTGTAGGAGTGCTACCGTGTGTATGACTTTTTGCTGCTCGGTGGAATCTGTGTGATAGGGAATGAAGAAACCTTGTTGTTGTAAGGAATCGAAATATGCCGTGAGATTTTTAGGTGCCGTGCTTTCTTGTATTGGGCCGTGTAACAGAAAGGATTGTTCCGGTTTTTGTTTATTTTCCGAGCGATTCCGATTTGAGTTACATGAAATAATCAGGGCTGTGTTCAAGATGAATAGTAAAAGTATCAACGGTCTCATGGCTTATATCTTTTTTTAAACAAGCAGTCCGTTGTCGGACTGCTTGTTTAATGTTTGAAATGATACTTTAGTTCAATTCTGCCAGTTGTTGTTCAATGGCTTTAATTTTTGCTTCGGCATCAGCTTGTTTTTTACGTTCGTTCTCGACAACCTGTGCCGGGGCTCCACTGACAAACTTCTCGTTCGAGAGTTTTTTCATCACGGATGCCAAGAAGCCTTGGGCGTAAGCTAGATCAGCTTGCAGTTTGGCTCTGACTTCTTCTGTGTTGACTTCTCCTACTGCGGGGATGAAGTATTCAACCGTGTCGCAGATAAAGCTCCATGCTCCTTTTACCGTGTCGTTGACCATTTCTACATCTTGGATATTACCCATTTTACAGATAATACTCTCGAATAGTAGCGGGTAGCGGTCATTACTTTTCACTCTTAAAGAAATCGCATCCTTAAAGGCAATGTTGTTTTGCTTGCGAATCGTGCGGATTCCGGCGATCACTTCTTTCGTGTTTTCAAAGGTATTCAAGAAGTTTTCGTCGTATTTTCCGGGGATTGGCATCACGGAAACCATGATACTTTCTCCGTCTTTCCGCTCTCTCAAGTTCTGCCAGATCTCTTCCGTGATGAACGGCATGAACGGGTGAAGTAATTGTAACATTTCCTCGAAGAGGTAAATGGTCTTATCATAAGTGATCCGGTCAATCGGTTGCTCGAATCCCGGTTTGATGATTTCCAATAACCAAGAGGAGAACTCATCGCGGAATCCGGTGTACACGGTCATAAGAGCCTCGGAGATCCGGTATTGCTCAAATTGGGTGTTCAAGGTTTCTTTGCACTTGTTCAAGTATTGTTCGAACCATTCAAGAGCTAATTTAGAATGCAAGGGTTGTTCCAAGTCTGCGACTTTCCAGTTGCTGACTAGGCGGAATGCATTCCATATTTTAGTCGTGAAATTACGTCCTTGTTCCGGAAGACTTTCATCAAAAAGAAGGTCTCCCCCGGCGGGTGCGCACAATAACATGCCAACCCGTACACCGTCTGCCCCGTATTGGTTGATCAGGTCAATTGGGTCCGGAGAGTTACCAAGAGATTTGGACATCTTGCGATGCAGTTTATCTCGAACGATTCCAGTGAGGTACAGGTTCGAGAACGGTTTCTCGTGGCGATATTCATAACCGGCCATGATCATTCTTGCCATCCAGAAGAACAGAATATCAGGTCCGGAAACTAGGTCATTTGTCGGGTAGTAATAGTTAATATCTTCATTGTCCGGTTCCAAAATGCCGTTGAACACGGAGATAGGCCACAGCCAAGAAGAGAACCAAGTGTCCAAACAATCTTCATCTTGACGTAACTGATCTGCCGGGATGTCTTTGCCGAATTTCTCCTTCACCAGTTGTACTGCTTCCGTGGGTGTTGCGGCAACCACATAGTCGTTGCTATCCGGCAGGTAGTATACCGGAATCTGGTGGCCCCACCACAATTGGCGGCTGATACAACAATCTTTCACGTTCTCCATCCAGTAGCGATACGTGTTCTTGTATTTTGTCGGAGTTAGGAGAATGTCATCGTTCATCACGGCATCCAATGCTGGTTTGGCCAGCTCCTTCATTTTCAGGAACCATTGCATGGATAGCTTGGGTTCTATAACCACGTTAGTCCGCTCGGAATACCCCACCTTGTTATTATAGTCTTCTATTTTTACAAGGTTACCCGCTTTTTCCAGTTCGGGAATGATTTCTTGACGTACAACAAAACGATCTTTCCCCACGAAAAGTTGAGCATTCTCGTTTAATGTACCGTCATCGTTGAAAATATCGATGGTTTCCAGATGGTGTTTATAACCGATCTCGTAGTCATTGATGTCGTGGGCCGGGGTGATTTTTAATGCTCCGGTACCGAATTCCATATCCACGTATTCGTCCTGAATAATCGGGATCACACGGTTTACCAAGGGAACAATACATTTCTTGCCGGCCAGATGACGGAAACGCTCGTCATTGGGATTCACGCACACGGCACTATCACCCAAGATCGTTTCCGGGCGGGTCGTGGCAATGATGATATATTCATCCTCCGTCCCTTCAATACGGTAACGTAGGTAATATAATTTGCTATGCTCTTCT
>ENA-ORSX01001169-ORSX01001169.1-human-gut-metagenome-genome-assembly--contig:-NODE-1169-length-20525-cov-7.265706_pt1:0-12500 | contig 20525 bp, 15 predicted proteins | sample MGYA00241904_ERZ509172 | MGnify/ENA primary metagenome ERZ509172 (study PRJEB26280, sample SAMEA2338795) | human gut metagenome | biome: human gut; feature: human-associated habitat; material...
GTGGTAAGGTAGGGCGCTATTCGATGAAGAAAACAGACTGACGGAAAGTGGTTCAAATCCACTTCTAAGCGGGCGAAGGGTAAAAAGAACGGGTAGTCGGGAGCGAAAGCAAGTCGCCCGAAGGCAAGAAGTAGCTCGACCGATAGGTTATAATTCTATAAATAACCTATCCCTCTGAACCCTATTGGTCGAGCTCTTTCCTGCGAGCCAGATTTAAAAATGAAAGTGAAAGAGGAACGTAGTAACCAGCACTATATGGCTTTTTGGCGTCGCCCTATCTTGCTGGAGGCAGATTTTATAAAAAAGCGGTTGATTACTCGGATTGGTTCTCGCGTCCCTGTGCCCAAAAGAATGGGCGAGTTCGGTTCGAGTCTTCATCGATCGGGCTATATATATGCTTCGGGGGGTGAGACGAGGTGTAGCGCAGTCTGGTCAGCGCATCTGTTTTGGGTACAGAGGGCCATAGGTTCGAATCCTGTCACCTTGATGTGACGGGCTGATGTGATGTGCACAGCCCTTGATTTTAAAAATAAAAAATAACACAGGCCGCTCTATCATTGTCTGATTTTTGGTTGTCTGATCACACTCGAAATTATGTATCTACTTATCGTATTTTTGCCTCTGCTCGGTAGTGGAGTAGCAGGGTTTTTCGGACGTTTTCTAGGAAAAGAAGGAAGCGCTATGACCGGAAGCTTTTTTATTATCTCTGTACTCATTCTTCTCAGCTCCATCTTTCTCTTTCGACTGTATTTTTTTCTGTTGAAAGAGAAGGGCGGCTTTCGACTTATAGTTTTGTTTTTTTTTGTTGTTCTCTGGAATATCTTTATTAGGGTCTTTTATCCGGATCTACGTCTTTTCCCACGTAGGTCTGGATTTGACCACCCTAGTCCCCCTAGTCTTTAGTGTGGGGACAGGGCAGGGGCTTCCGGAGCAATCACCACCTGACCCATCCAGTGAGGGGAGATGGAGTGGTTCGTGGATAGATAAATGGATGAATCCGGAGGTGGGATCTTCGGCCCCAAACCTGGGGGGGCAACCACGGGAGGATGAAGCTTCCAGTCAACCGGAAAATAAACACTTTCTTAATGAGCGGTAGCGGTATCATGCCGTGCCGGCGCCTGCCGCTCCATGTGAGGATCCTTTTTGGAAAAATCAACACCAAAGGATCTCGCATCGGATTGCTACTCTTTCCCCTAAAAGAGAAGTGAATGACGCAGAGGTTGATGCCATAATAATGTTGAAGAGAGATCTTATTGATCGCATGGCTCAGTTAGATGACCTAGATTTTTGGACACAGCACAAACAAGATCTAGTCGCCGACGGCATATTAAATAAAGGGGCCGAGTTTACTATGAAAACTCTCGACGATTATTCAGCATCATTGACCACCGATGGCGGTGGGGGCTCTCAAGTTTTTCAAAAACTCCTTCAGATAAGGAAAACGTTCGAAAGTAAGGGCACATTTTATTAAGGCCATGATTCTGTATCATGGAATTCTTGAAAAGTACTCGTTTTCTAGGGTTAGGGATCTCCCCGCGTAGAGGGAGTCAAAGTTGGTAGGTTGAATTGCGTAGGGCTTGCTTTTGGAGAGATAGACTTGGGCCGCAAGCTATCCGTTCCCGAAAGCAAAAGTAGCTCGAGCCAAGCTCCAGGATAAAGTCCGGAGGCTCCCTTAAATGGTCGTCTAACGACCCATGTACGAAGGCGGCCTGCCTGCCCGCTAACCGAACTGCGTAACCAAAGCCCCTGTTGGTGTAAGATAGGTGTAGGTCCTTTTCGCCTATGTCAGTTCGAACCTGACGGATCGTTCGTTCGTGTGGAGAATATCTCAGGATTTCTTGATCTTCGAGGCATATGAATATGTCGAAGAAGGACCATTTCCGCTCATAGAACCTGAAAAAAAATAGAACGTCAAGGACCAAGGGCGCGATGTGAGAAGCGTAGGTCGGAGTAGCAGGAGTATGCGACAAGCAGTTGCATGCATGTTCGGTGTGGGAGATCTTCTGTAACGAGATGAATTCTAAGACTTGGAATCCTCGCGGATAAAGCGTGTGTGCCACGAGTGCTCTGTCTTCGAAAAGGCAGAATGCTGTTATAGAATCCCCGCAGTTTCGGAATAGAATACGCTGTGTGTCCTAACCAGATGCCGCGGGGCGATAAGCCGTTCTTTATCTAAACGTTGAAGGATAGCTTGGATCACTTTCCTACTCTTTCTTAAGCGCTGGTTCTGCTTTCACTATATTATGTTCGTTCTTTTTCACACATCCCTTTCTAGTAGACTTCTTTTTTGTCTAGGGCTAGAAAAGGAAGGGAGACGTTTTAGCCTTCCTTAGCGGAGTCACTTCCAGATTCACTGGTGAAAGAACTCAAGTGAATAGATCTGGTTCCCTTTTTTGAATACGTAATGCTCATAGGCAATCTACTTAGGTGAGGTTGTTATCAGATATCGTGGACGGTACAGGAATCGAAATGAATCGTCTAGCTACTTCTATCTACGGGATTGGCTCAACAATCTCTATCTCGTTCCATGGAGTGGTAGAAAGTTTAAGCCGTTTGGAGTGCTGGGGCAAGTAAGTTATCAAAGTTTTCGACGAAACGGCAACTCTTGTTCAATCGGGTATTATGGGGTCTTATAGCTAAAAAAGCTTAGCTTAATCCGCTAAGGGAGGACAACATCAATCTGTGACTGAGATACCGACATTGATGAATCGAACCTATAGAAATGCAGCTATCGTTGCCTGCCCCATCCGCCCTTAGTCGGATAACCAAGAATCAAAGGAATTTTCCCTTTCTTCCTGATTTCCCTCCCTGACTCTGGGCTGGATCGATATCTTGGTCGACGGGCCCATTCTCAATTAGTCTTCCTAGACTATGTTTCTTACCCACCCCTGCTAGCATAAAAAGAAGAGCTTTTCGGGCAGCGAGTCAGATCTTGGAATGTCAGTATGCGTCTTGACTTTTTCTGTTCTAATCGAGATTAGCTTAGGTTGGTCAGTGTCTTTGTTAGGTCAAGGGGCGGTGGGCCAGCCAAAGAGGATCAGTAGGGCACCGGTGCTGTTCAAGAAAAAAAAGAAGCATGACGCATTCCTCCTTCGAGTGGCTTGAGTTGAAGAAGCAGAGCTAGAAGATATCAAGTATCTTGGGATTGAACCTCTAGTTAAATCTTCTTTTCCCGCCTTTCATTCTCTTCCCAGGTAATTAAATGGAATATCCCCAGCGAAAAAGTACTATTCTTTTATTATGTTATGGAAATGCCCTTTCCTAGGCCGTGCTTTTCTTTCTTAACTGTAGAGCTCTTATTACTGGGTAAAGAAAAGATTAGATGAGGCATTCCCCCTTTTTTAGTACTAGTAAGAGCTTCGTACTTAGCTCAAGGGGATTGAAGAAGAAGGTTAGGGTTAGTTAAAGTAGGTGGTAAAGTAAAGGAATTTACTTGATAAGAGGGAAAGAAGGGAATTTTAAAAGACCGGATGAATGTGTAGCCTATTCTATACCAGTCACAGCAGATCCGATTCCAAATCCCCAAAAGGGAGGCGAATCTTTTTCAACTAAATATCCTCGGGAAAGAAATTAAGGCAATGAATATTATATTGAAAGCAGTGAAAGAATGCCAGATGCTGCTGGCTGGGGAGTTATAAGGAAGTTAAGTCCTTACCTAACGCCCTGGGGAACTAGATAACTAATTAATTATTTCTATTAAATTAAGGAAAAAAAAAAGAAGTATGAGATGGAGAACGAACCAGAGCTATCTTATTTTCTCGAGCATCGAATGGGTACCATGTTAGGGGCTTTTAACGTGGCTTTGTTGCCTTTCGGGAATGGGAGGTTCGAAGAAGATTAGTTCAATAGCCAAAATACAAAGCTGACCAGAGAAGGTTAGTTTAGTGACCCGCGGAGATAGAAAAAAAAGTTCTTCGAAGCTGTGCTAATGGTGGTCAAGGATAAGGTAGACGTTTCAGTGGTAAAAAGAATTTCTGCACGAGAAAGAAGGGGGACTCCACAGAGAACGTATGAGTCAGTGACAATAGTAAAGATGAAGTTTTTTCGGCAACGGTTTTTTCCAAGCAAGATGCAAGAGGGGACGGGTGTGTTTCGGCACTTAGACAAGATGGAGAAGATTATCAAAGAATTTGTAGCAGTTAGAGTCAAAATGACTGATCGTGATCAGTGAGCGGGAAGTCTGCTGAAGTCGTTTGAGTCTTTGACAACCACTCTCTCCCGTGAAACTCCTCCTTTAATTTAACTATGATTGATCTGACCATTTTCTTTAGGCAGAAGCTGAAAAGAGATTTGAATAGCACTCTGAAAAGACTAATGCTGCACATAAGAATATGTTTCAAAAGAAGAATAAGCACAAGGTGAGTGCAGAAGGACCTTAAAAAACATAGAGTGTAGGTCCTGCAAGAATTAGAAGGGTTACTTTTGAGTGCCTTCTTTCTTTTGGTAAAGGTCAACGGTCCAGTTCAAGCATTGGCGCATAACGGGAGGCTAGCTCAGTAGATTACCCTTCCTGTAGTTCTTGAGTTTAGGAGTTAATGATTTGCGCAAATCAGCTGTCGCAGCTGCTGATAGCTTAAGAGAGAAATGTCATTGTTTTTTTAAACAAAATGCCTATCATGTGTATGCTTTGCTTTCTAGCTGGCTAGCGCTATAGGGCTGTGAACGTGAACCAGTCGTAAGGCAGGCTACTTTTTTTACGATAAAGGATAAAGACCAAAAAAATAAACTGACTTCCCGGCGGCCAATTCCTTCTCATCGAAGAAGTCTATTCAGAATTGAGATTTCGAGAGGCATATGAATATGATAAGTAGAGCGTCCTTGCTAGGAATTAGCGTTAAGCGGGATAAACCAAGCAGCCTATATTCTACTGAGCGAAGGCAGCAGCGACTCAACTCCGAATAAGGAGAATCGGGGAGAGATAGGCCGAATGAGGTCAAGAGATTGACTGAAATTAGGTTCTTCTCTAAACGGGAAAGAAAAGGCAGAATGAACCCTGAAAGATGTTCTACCTTACCTTTCATGAATGGCATTTCCCGATGGTTGCCCAGAGCAGAGGTTTATGGCTGCACATCATCTAAAAAATTCCCCTTCATAGTGAGTCTATCCTCCTTCCTCAAGACTCACAGCTGATACGAAAGCAGCGGTTACGCATTCAGTTACCTTTTCTAATTCTAAGAGCAGTTATTCCAATTCCTACTCAATGTAGTGCACTCACTAACTTGACAACCGGGGAAGACTTGCTTCAAGGAGGAAATTGGGGATACTCATAAATGCAGTAAGGAAGGAGAAGCGGAAAGAGAGGGTATGTATGAAAGATCATGTTGAGGACTCATAAAAGGAAGGCTCGGAGAGCTAAGCGTTTGTTAAAGATAAATGCCCAATTCTGCATTGAACGTCGGTATCGAAGATCTCGGACAGAGATAGGGGAAGAAGGTTGGCCCAGGCTCAAGGACGTCCAGTTTTTGATGCTCCAATTCAAATCCCCCACATCAGGGCTACCTTTCCGCGTCCAGCTGCGGTAGAGCGATCTGCTCTAAGCCTGTTTGCCCCGGACGACTCAAAGAAGGATGCAAGTCAGGAGGAGTTGTCGGGCCTGTGACGGTTGGAAATCAATGCTATGATTGAGGAAGTAGAGACCAGGACAGAGGAAGCCGGCCCATCCAAGAAGGCTCACTATTCAATTCGAAGGTGACACCCCTTGCTGTCTTTACGAAGATTTCCCTTCTTTGCTTCTTTTGTTTGAAATAGGACCGGACGGGGTCGAGTGATCAAACTGTCATTGAAATCTCACGCGCTCGAAGAACTCCTGCGCAGAAAAAAGAAGAATGAAGAAGAGAATCGTCTGTCGAAGTAGAAGCTGAGAATAATAAATTTCTATCTCCTTCCATTCAAGGAAAGAACTCTTTAAGCGGATCAACAAAGGAACGAAGTCTCACTTGCACAACCCAGCTTAGAAGTTCAGTTCTTTGCCCTGTTCTCTTATTGGCATCTAGTCTAATCGATTCCTAACAGCGGTAAGCCCGATAACTGGGAAAAAGGCAAAAACACTAGCTGATAGAGATGGCACAACTCCTTCTTCTTTCTCTGTGAGGAAGTTAACCAGAATCCGCAGCTATTGAAGACGGTCTTGGCCCCTGGGATAGGAAGAGCAGGCATGCCATGAGTTCAGATAGACCAGACCGACGGACAGACATTGAAGAAGAAAGATTTCAGATGAGCAGCTTTGCTAGACTTGTCTAAAGTGGAATTAACTTTGACGCCTAAAAAGGGCTCCCTTTTTTCAAAAATGATTTCATAGAGTACGAGATTTTAGCAATCCCTTCCAGGCCGCCTACTCTTCTGACCTCGTTTAAACTCAGGATTTCACTCGTCAGGCCGTATGGACATAGACAGAGTAAGAGTCCTACAGAAATTTGAAAAGTCTTTCAAGGGCCATTTCTATTCTCTAAGTCCAACTCAAAGGAGCAAGCACCTTAGACTAATGCGGATCCGACCCTTTGAGACAGGCAATGACCTTTACCAGTTGAACAAAAAGACAAGGGCAGGACGGGGTGACATATCGATATACATATTCTAGCCCGATGAGCTAAACATAATCTCTATTTCAAGAAGCGATTCAACGAAGCCGATTGACCACTTTCCCGAGGACCAATTGAGAAAGTCTCATTTCGATTAAAACTCATTGAAGTCAGTATCGACGCTTGACGCTACGAATTTTATAGGATTTGATAATTTTTTTATGGATTTCTAAAAAACTTTGATCAACTATTGATTCAATTCCTGAAACTAGGACTAACAAGAGCTCCTCGGCAAGGACGGATCTGTCTGTTATTGGCTGTCATGGATCGGGGGATTGGGGATGAGAGCGTTAGAGCCAGCCTCTTTGCTTCGATCGGAAAGAGGACTTGGAGAAATTGAAAGATATGGCTTATCTCAACAGCTGATATGCGACAGCAGAGATAAAAGGTGCTTGAAATGAAACTCTGAAACAGTTTAGCTTTGTTGAGCTTGACGCGCTAAGCATATCATATTGCCTGGGATAACGAGCATAAGAGCTAAAGGGCTATTCTCGTATCAGCCCGAACATAGGCTAGTTTTTTCTTTGTTAATCCTTTGTTTAAGAAAGTGCTTTTTACTATATTTTACCATCGAGAGTAGTTGCTGTTTTCTTTCTTCAAAGATAGATTCCCTTCCCACCGAGACAAGTTTCCCTTACCCGAAGATCCAGTATGGATGCCGGGGACTACCGCTTGACCGTAACGCTTTGGTTTGGCCTACGCCTGTTGTTTAGCTCCATACCTTGGTTCGCTTAGCTTCCAGTACTCCCTTTTGGTTCATCTGCTTTAGGCTTATCATCTTCTTTCTCTCATCCAGCAAGCTTTCTAAGACTTGCTAGCGCTAACCTCTCTACAGTAAACAAGTCAATAGACTAGCCTTCCCCGCAGGCTTTCGAGTGCTTTGCTAGATCAGAAGTGGAATTACCCTCTCCCGTCATACGAGCGCGTTGAGCTTTTCAGTGCATTCCGAAAGAAGCGAGAAACTTACTCGGTAGGGGTGAAAAAATTTCTTTTAACGCGCTAAAGCAAGCTTTTAACACTTTTTATCGTTAAAAGAAAGAAGTTACTAATGACAACGGATATGTTGAAGCAGGGTGGTGGAAGGAGCCTCTGAACAACCTGATGAACCGCGTTAAGTGTGCTTTTCTGACGTCTTTGAGTTTATGTTATGAGCCGACCTTTTCTGATCCTAGTGAATACTAGGGCAAAGAGTCCTATGCCCTCTATTCTGATGATATGGATTCGACTTGTCGGTTAATTTTTGATGAGTTGTCCCTCTTCGGAGTCAAATTCAGGTTTGGATGCAGATGATACTGAGACATCGCCTGATGCTGAGGAATCAAGATATTTTCTTTCAAGAGAACCTGGATCCTTTGGTTCGGGAAAAGCTGTTTTACGCTCTTGCCTCGGTTGCTTCGCAAGCTTGCTTTGCTCTAAGTTGACTATAGTGGAGAACTGACTGCTGGTCTAGCGATCCCTCCTAGCTGCCTTTCCTTTCATTCTTCGGGAGGTCTGTTATCTTCCATGCACGGATTCAAAGCATAGAACCGAAACTGCGTCCTGTACGTCCATGCTAGCTGGCCGGCCCTTCCTAAGGGAGATCTTTCTACTTTTTCCCATTGTTTTAGAGCTGAAAAACTTTACCGGGTTGCTTACCTTACCAATACCACTACTTTAAACTGGATAACTGGCAATGGAAGCAGATCGCTCCGAACAGGCCTGCCTGCAACGAGCACTAGCTCACACTCACCTTAACCCTGTCATCGACAGCCATTGAGTCATTACCTAATCCTTAAGAGTAAGACTTCCTTTTTTTCGATTCGGTCCCATCTTGGGAGTCTTCGAAGTGATGACGCCCGCCTATCAGTCCATTCGTATATCGAGGGCCCCTTCTTTCAGTTTCAGGTCTTGCAGTTTCTCCGGTTCTTGATCTTGGATCGTGTAAAAGGAACCCCCAGCAGGGGGGAATTGCTTCTCCGCCTTTCCCGTCCTTGTCTGTCTTTCTTTATGTCGTTGTTTCCTTCAGTTGGTTCGGAGAGCTATGCTTAGGTCAGTTTCTTTAGTCAACTTATTTGGTAAGTCAGCAGTGAACCCCCTCTCTCATAGATTCCTAAGGCGGTAAGAAAGTAGTCCCGTAAATCCATAGTAGTATAAGGCGTAGGTTATGACTTGATCCAATAGAGTCAGAACACCTTTCTATCTAAAAGAAATGGTGCTCGATGAAACGATCCCGATTCCACACTATGCTGTGGGGTGGGCTGGGGGGAGAGCAGCTCTGCGAAGCTGGGCGTTCAGTGTTCTTATGGAGGAAGCATACTAGAAAGAAAATAGAAAAGGCCTTAACTTAAAAAAAGAGCGTTAGGGTGATGGGCAACCTTAGTCTATATGTTGTGCTCGTGAGAAGTACCAGTCTCGCAACAGTACTGTCGCAAAAGGATCGGTCCTTCATTTGCCGATCGTTCGCGAGTTTCACTCGCTCTCTTGCCACGCCTTTCACTCACTCGCTTGAGTCGGACTCAATCCATTCTTTTTGTTTGGAGGATCATTCGTTCTTTACTCTTTTGCTATTACCCGCAGCGAGCGCAGCAACCAAGGTGCATATTATCATATAGAAAGAAGCGAAGCATAGCGATTCGTACTACCGGAAAAGTTTCGCTAACCGGCAGGCAGCCCTAGATAGGCAGGCGCAAGCAAGCGCAGCGAATCACATAGATAAGCCCCTACCTGCCATGCCAGCGCGCGGATAGATAGGGCGGGCGAAGCGCGAAGGGGATGGATGTCTGAGCGGTTGAAAGAGTCGGTCTTGAAAACCGAAGTATTGAAAGGAATACCGGGGGTTCGAATCCCTCTCCATCCGCGAAGTCATAAGTTCTCTCTTGCGTTATCTATAGATAAGAACGAATCGGATCGAACTCGACTGATATGATAGATGGCTTGTGTTATGATTTAGTTAGGACTTTGTCTCCCTTTCGTTATCTTATGCTCCCGAAGGTAATAATCCACCCCTTCCCTTGCTTCTTACCGCGTAGTGGGGACAGTTAGACTGAACTATTTTATTTAATAAAGATATCCCAATAGGTAACTGAACTAAGGCTTTTAACTAGCAGCAGTGGGCTGGCCGCCTGAGGTCATTAACGGTTGAGAGATTGAGGCGGGGAAGATTGTTGGGCAGAGGTGTATGGGTAAGGCCTTCAATGAAGCCACTTTCTTCCCCCTGTTTCAGCAATGGAGCAGGGGGCCCGTTAAACACGCTAGGATAAAAAAGGTAGGTCTTAACGGACTGACTGTTAGCTCCTTAGTAAGGGTATTTGTATAAAACGGGAGTGCTTGTAACGTTATCCACGATATTAAGGTGAGGGTATTACTACTCTCTTTTCTCTTTCGATTAACGCACCAAAGATGGGACTTTGAAAACTATTGCATTCTTTGCGCTAACGACTATTTTCTCTAAAAGGAAACACGGGCATAAGGGGTAGGTAGTAAACGTGTCTTAAAAGGCTTTCTTTTCGCTCTTGCTAACGTCTTATATAGCGTCTCTCATTTGGTCTAACACCCGATATTACGTAAAATAGGATAGCAAACGAACTCGCCTTAGGGGCACAGCTTCACGCTCTACTTTAGACTTTCCTTTCCCATCTTCACTGGCTCCTATCTTTCGACTGAGACTGGTACCGGCAAACTACTGATTACTTCAGACTTTTTTTCCCATCCTGCATCGCTTCTATTCCTAAGGCAGTTCATTCGGGCAAGTCCCAAGACAGAGATTCCTTTATGCCAAAGCCACTGCTTCATGCCACCAAATAATAAAGTAAGCGATCCCTGGAAAGTCAAGTGTGAGTTCTACCCTCGTGAGAGGTGCATTTCCTAGGACGTAGGTTTGGGATCGACTCCGGAATCTTACCTGTCTTAAGGCAAGAACGGAGTCAGAGTCAGCTTTGGCATTCAGCTGTGCTCTATCTCATATCTGGATTGGTACTTTCAAAATATCATTACCGGGCCATGTCCACGATTGGTTAGCGCCAGCGTCGCCCTCGGAATTTCCTTTCTTACGATATCCAGAGGCATCTTCCATTCATATCGATTTGGGTTTTTCCGCACCATATTTTGATCTGCCTCTTCTTCGATCTGGAATTCCCAGCAAATCCTTTACTCCTCGAATACAATGGGATTTCACACCTGGCGAATCTTTTACTCTACCTCCTCTTATTAAGACCATAGAATGTTCCTGCAAATTATGACCTTCGCCTGGAATGTGAGCAAATATATCATGTCGATTGCTCAACCGTACTTTGGCTATCTTACGTGGAGCTGAATTCGGTTTTTTCGGTGTTCTCGTTGAAACACGCGGGCATACTCCTTGCTTCTGGGGACATTGATCCAAAGCTCGAGTACGGTCCGTGCGCCGTTTTTCTTCTCTCCCATGACGAATCAATTGATTTAATGTAGGCATCGCTCTTTCCTTTGTCCTTCCCCCCGACTTTTTCCCTATCACTAGTGATTACTCCCGATCCAAAGCACCCCTTCTCCATTCATAGAGAGATCCAATCGTCAAAATCAATAAAAAGGCCATCATGGACCAAAATCCAAACAGATCAATCTTGTTGGGAGGTACTGCCCAAGGAAAGAAAAAGGTTACTTCCGGATCAAGGATAATAAATAAAATGGAAACAAGATAAAATCGTATATCGAAACGACTTCTGGCATCACCGGAAGGATCGAAACCACATTCGTAGGCCGACAATTTTTCTGGATAGGTCGAACTATTGGAAGCAAATGGAAAAGGAAGACCGAGTGGGATCAAAGAAAATAGCGGACTGATCACTAAATAGATACAAATAGGTGAAAATTCTGACATCACCACAGAACACTTGCTTCTATCGCTCCTTGCTCGCGGGGCGGCATACCAAAAAAAAGAAAGGGTTTCAAAAAAAAAAGTAGATTCGCGGGGGGGGTGTACAACGTCCTTCCCCATATTCTATTTACAGAAACCCCTTTCCCATATGCTGCCTGCCAACGACAACAGGTACTTTCGGGTTATCAACAGAGGCCTCGCCCCCCCCACTCACTATTGAATTTATTAATTTCATAGTATTCATAGTAATAGTAATAGAAAAAAAATACATGTATATCCTACCGAGACAGCATTTATAACTTACTATCCTCTTGCCTAGCAGGCAAAGATTTACCTCCGTGGAAAGGATGATTCATTCGGATCGACATGAGAGTCCAACTACATTGCATTGCCAGAATCTATGTTGTATATTTGAAAGAGTTTGACCTCCTTGCTTCTCTCATGGTACAATCCTCTTCTCGCTGAGCCCCTTTTTCCTCGGTCCACAGAGAAAAAAAAATGTAGGACTGGTGCCAACGGTTCATCAGGGAAGAAAGGACTCACTGAGCCGGAATCACTAACTAAGACTAATCGAATACAAATAGATAGAAAAGAACTGTCTTTTCTCTATACTTTTCCCGGTTCCGTTCTTACCGCGTGCTTTACGCAATCGATTGGATCATATAGATATCCCTTCAACACAACATAGGTCATCGAAAGGATCTCGGAGACCCACCAAAGCACGAAAGCCAGGATCTTTCAGAAAATGGATTCCTATTGGAAGAGTGCATAACCGCACGGATAAGCTCACACTAACCCGTCAATTTGGGATCCAATTCGGGATTTTCCTTGGGAGGTGTCGGGAAGGAGTTGGAATGTAATAATATCGATTCATACAGATATAGAAGAAAAGGTTCTCTATTGATTCAAACGCTGTACCTATGGGAAGGGATAGCGAAAGAGGAAAAAACCGAAGATTTCACATAGTACTTTTGATCGAAAAATCAATCTGATTTCTTTCGTACCCTTCGCTCAATGAGAAAATGGGCCAGATTCTACAGGATCAACCCTATGGGACTTAAGGAATGGCAGAAGGGAATAAAAAAAGAAAT
>ENA-ORSX01001181-ORSX01001181.1-human-gut-metagenome-genome-assembly--contig:-NODE-1181-length-20413-cov-6.204048_pt1 | contig 20413 bp, 18 predicted proteins | sample MGYA00241904_ERZ509172 | MGnify/ENA primary metagenome ERZ509172 (study PRJEB26280, sample SAMEA2338795) | human gut metagenome | biome: human gut; feature: human-associated habitat; material: faeces...
TTCTCGCGCACGTCGGCAGGGAGTTTTCCGATAGTCTCTTCCAGAATCCGGTAGAAGGCCTGCGCCTGCTGCAAATTATAGTCTTCCATATTGATGTCGGTTCAATTCATTCCGGGTCGTTCCCCACATCCCTTCCGACGAACTCCCCGACGCGGCGCGTGTACTCCTCCCGGTTGTCGCGATACGAATTGGCATGCGACGCTCCCGGAACCACCCACAGTTCCTTGTCGCCGGGTTTGGCCTCGTAAAGCGGATAGACCATCCGCGTCGGCACGTAATCGTCGGCGTCGCCGTGAATGAACAGCATCGGAAGCCGGCTCTTCTTCACCTGCTCCAGCGACGAAGCCTCGCCGAAAGTCCAGCCGTATTTCAGGCCGCACAGCCAGCTCGCCACGTCGAGCAGCGGGAAGGCCGGAAGGCCGAACTGCTCCTTCAGTTCTTTGGCGAACTGGTCGCGGACGCTCGTATAGCCGCAGTCCTCGACGAAGCATTTCACATAGGGCCGCTGCTCCTCGCCCGAGACCATCATGGTCGTCGCCGCGCCCATCGAAATTCCGTGGACCACCATCCGGGTATCGCCGCCGAAAATGTCGTTGGCAACATCCATCCACCGCAGCACGTCGAGACGGTCCTTCCACCCCATGCGGATGGCCCGCCCCTCGCCCTGGTGGAGGAGGAACGCATCTACATTAACCGCGTCACCGACGCCGTCCGGCAGGCGCAGGCGGAAATCTCCACCCCTGTCCCGGAGGTCGCCCCCTATACCGGCCGACCGGTCTATCAGGCCACGGCCTTTTGCTCCAGAAAAGAGGAACCCCTTCTGAGGGCTCTGCTCCCCACGGGCTGCAAGCTGGCGAGATGGAGTGAGGGCGGCGTAGACATCATCCCAGAGGCCGGAGGAAAGGCGGCTGGCATGCGGCGCTTTCTCACGCGCTTCGGTCTCTCGCGGCTGGAATGCATGGCGTTTGGCGATGCGGAAAACGACCTCGACATGCTGGCTTACGCGGGAATTGGAGTTGCCATGGGCAACGCCTCGGAAGCGGTAAAGCATGCCGCAGATTATGTCACGGCAAGTGTGGACGAAAAAGGGATTGAACAGGCGCTGCGCCATTTTCGGCTCATCTGAAAAAGCGCCGGGACTGCCGATACCTCTTTAATGGTTCAAAGCCAGGTTCAAATGTAAAATAAGTCTTGTCTAAAAGTCCTCCTGCTGTCATGAAACCGGAAATTTAAACAGCCAGAGCCAGCGGCCCTTTTTGGCGCGTCAGCTCTGACTGTTTCCTCTTTCCTATGGTTCTTATGAATGCGCTGAATCGCTCTTGTCTCTGTTGCCCTTTTGCTGGGATACCCTTTCACGGACGTATTTTTTGAGCTTCCGCCCCGCCACAGGCCACACCAGGGCCAAGGCCAGAACAACCAAGCTGAGCCACTGAGACGTGGAGAGGGGCCCGTACATCCCCCGGGCCGGATCCCCCCGAAACCACTCCAACACAAACCGCACCGGGGCATAGCAGAACACATAGGCCCGGAGCATCTGCCCCGGCCCGGCGGCCCGCCCGGCATACCAGAGCAGAAAGGCGAAAATCACCAGCTCCGCCCCCGCCTCCCAAAGCTGCACCGGCAGAAGAGGCACGCCGTTGGGCCCGGCAATGGCGTGAGTGAATGCTATGCCCCAGGGGGGCGGAGCCGCCCGTCCATAGCAACAGCCGGCGCAGAAACAGCCTACCCGCCCCACGGCGTGCACCAGAGGCAGGGCGGGCACCAGCACCGGGAAGAAGTCGGACAGGCGGAGCCTTAAATATTTGGCCGCCCCCCAGGCCGCCGCCACACCGCCGAAAAAGCCGCCGTAAAACACCATGCCGCCGGAGAGATAGCGGGCATAGAACTCCCCTGGCTCCTCCCAGAGCAGGGGCAGCTCCACAGCCAGCCGGGGCAGGAGGGGGAGCAGGTAGAGTAGCTTGGCCCCCACCAGGGCCCCCACTGCCCCCAAAATATACAGGTAGGCGCAGTCGTCCCGGGACAGTCCGAAGCGCTTGCAGCGCAGCAGAGCAGCCAGCAGGCCGAAGCCCAGTCCGGCCATCCCCAGCACGCCATAGGTGGGCATCAACCGCCCAAAGAGAGACAGATATGGGAGCATGATCGCATCTTTCCTCCAAAAAATGCGGCAGCCACACCGGCTGCCGCATTTCGTTTCCCCTTCTTAGTACAGAGAGGCGCCCAGAATACCCAAACCAGCCGTACAGGCAATGCAGGCCACCAGGGTAATGCCGCCCAGAACTACCGACAGGACAGAGAGCACAAAGCCGGCCGTCCGCAAGCTGTCGTTATAGCCCATGCTCTTGGAGCGCGAGGACACAACAAGGCCGGCGATACCAAGAATCATGCCGAAAATACCGTTGACGAACAGGGCGACCACCAGGCCCACAATACCCAGAATCAGGGAGATCAGAGCCTCATTTTTTCCAGGGATATTACCTTCATTCATCGTGCCGTTCTCCTTTCCTCCACACACCGCTCTCCTGCGCCCGGCCTGCCGGGCGCAAAAGCGGGATATCCCGCTTTTCGACGTGTTTCGTTCTCTCTCCTATTCTAACTTCCGCGCTGTGGATCTGTCAAGCACATCTTTCAGAGATGGAACCTTCTGCGCGCCTCCTCCCGGAGGGCGGGGACGCGGCGAATAATGATGAGCGGAATCACCATTCCGATGCAGATGGTGAGCACCACCAGGGACCAGGACGGGCTCCACAGTTGGTGCAGCCAGCGGTCCACAAAAAACTCCATTCCGAACACAAAGACTCCAATGCTGCCGATCAGAATCGTCAGCGTAGTGAGGGCCGACCGGCGGTAGACCCGCAGCACCAGCCCCAGCAGGAGAAGGATCGCCCCGCCCCACAGGATGATGGGGGCTGCCAGCCCCAGGTACCAGTCCCCCCCATTGAGATCCACCGAGATCAGATAGACGTACAGGGCCACCGCCGCGATGTCCAGCAACAGCCGCAGCAGCAGGTGCATCCCCCGGGCCAGCAGCGGCGGCACCAGCCACAGCCACAGCATGGCCGCCGCGCCGATGACGTACAGCGACCAGGTCCTGTCCGCCCGCAGAAACAGATTGAGTACGCCGCAGCACACCGCCACCGAGGCGAGCATGGCGGTAATGAGCAGCGCCACCTCCTGTTTGGCCGCCGGCGCCACCTCCCCCCGTCGGGTGGGAAAGGGCTTGGGGGAGACGGTATCCACCGGTTGGCCGGGGTCCAGAACCCGCGTATGGCACAGAGGGCAGAAGGACGCCGTGGCGTCCAGCTCCACGCCGCAATGAACACAGTAAGACATATGTGGGCCTCCTTTGGCTTATTCCGTCCGGTTGCTCTCCACCTTCACCGGAATGCCCTCCCGCACCAGAAAGCGGAAAAAATCCCGCTCGGTATCGCTCTCCTTTTGGGTACCCGCGAAGGTGATCTCCATGATATCCCCATAGCTCATGGAGGCACAGTGGGGCCGGGGCGTGGTGGCCTGGCCCAGAATCACCTCCATATGGTGTATGTGCGGAGCCATCTCCTCCGGCACGGGGAAGGGGCCTGGGTTGGTATAGGTGCCCGAGTAAGGCAGTACACCCGCCAGCTTGTAGCCCAGGGACATAACCGGATTCTTCAGCACGATGGGGACGAGCTGCAGCAGCGGGTTTGTGGTGAATTTCACATTCCCGGCGATGGCCGCCTGCATCTGTTGGCGGTTGATGTTCAGCCGGAGATAGTGGTGCACCTGAGAGAGCACCTCTTCAAAGGTATACTCCCCCAGAGAGGGGTCGATGGAGGGCCGCACCGTCAAAATGAAGTTGCGCAGGGTTTCCGAGGGAAACCAGCCCCGCAGGTTGATAGGTATGGCCAGCGCCACCGGCCTCTCCCGCCGGGGGCGCTCCCGGTGCTGCTTGTCGGCGATCACCTTCAGCAGGACGGCAGTCAGGTACTCCGTGATGGACACCCCGTAGCCCCTGGCCTTCTCCTTCAGCCGGGCCACCGAGCAAAAGCCCATGGTGACGTTGAAGGTATAGAAAGGCTCTGCCGTACCGTTGTTCTGGTAGGCCTTTTTCCCCCGCTTCTCCCGCCGGGGACGCACGGTGGCGTAGCGGCCGGAGGCGTCCTCCCGTTCCGCCCGCCGGGGCTCCTCCGCCACGTCCAGAATGCCGTGGGTGTTTGGGATGGAATACCCCAGCTCCCGCAGGTAGACCGCCAGCAAAGTCTTGAAAAATACCAGCGCCCCGCCGCCGTCACTGACGGCGTGGAACACCTCCACGGAGATGCGCTTCTCATAATAGTAAAAGCGTACCAGCCAGCCGTTGTCCTCCCGGAAGCGCACCGGCTGGCAGGGGTTGGAGATATCCTCCTTCACAAAGGGCCCGGGGGCGCTGTTTGGCTCGAAGTAGTACCAGAAAGCCCCCTTCTTGATGCGCACCCCGAAGGACGGGAACCGTGGCATGGTTTTGTCCACGGCCCGCTGCAAGGCATCCCGGTCCACCCGCTCCGCCATCACGGCAGAGAAGCGGTAGATGGCCGAATATTTCTCCTTCTGGAGGGCGGAATAGAGCACACCCGCATTGTCCAGGGGATACCACTCCGGCTTTTCGCCCCGCTTGTCCCTCGGCATACTCCGCCCCCCTTCCGGTCAACATAATCTAGGCCTATCATACCACGTTCCATCCTCCGCGGCAAGGGGAATACGGGCGATCCACCCTTTCTTTTCCGGCAGCCCTGTGGTATAATCAGAACAGTTGACAAGGAGGACTTCCACTATGGAACAGGACCGTATCCACATCAAGCTGGCCCGCCGCACACCGGAAGAGCCGACGAGACCCGCCGCCTGGACCCCTTCATGCGCGCCCTCAAGGCCATTCACACCGCCGCCACGCCGGAGACCATGAATGTGGAGGATCTGGAGAAGCAGCGCAAGGGGCAGGAGCTGCTGGGCCGTTTGGTGGCCCCCATGGCGGGCATGAGCTGGGAGCCCTTTGAGCTGGACGGCATGAACTGCGCCTGGGTGCGTCCCCACCGGGGCCACGACCGCCGCCGGGCCATCCTCTACTGCCACGGGGGCGGCTATACCAGCGGCAACCTGGGCTATTCCCGTATTCTGGCCTCCAAGCTGGCCAACGTCACCGGCTGGCAGGTGCTCTCCTTCGAGTACCGCCTCGCCCCGGAGCACCCCTATCCCGCCGCGGTGGAGGACGCCGTGAAGGCCTGGGACTACCTGATGTACCAGGGCTACGGCGCCCGGGACGTGGTGGTGGCCGGCGACTCCGCCGGCGGAAACCTGGCCCTGGTGCTCACCCACCTGCTCAAAGAGGCCGGACGGCGGCTGCCCCGGGCCCTCATTCTCCTCTCCCCGTGGACAGATATGACCGCCAGCGGCAAGTCCTACCAGGAGCGGGCCGCCATCGACCCGGTGCTCACGGTCAACTATATTCACGCCGTTCGGGACGCCTACGCCCGGGACCAGGACTGGTCCGACTTCCGGCTCTCCCCCCTGTTCGGCGATTTGAAGGACTTTCCCCCCACCCTCATCCAGGCGGGAAGCAGCGAGCTGCTGCTTTCCGACTCTATCCGCCTGCGGGACCGGCTGGTGCAGGCCGCGGTGCCTTGCCGGCTGGAGGTGTGGACGGATCTCTGGCATGTATTCCAGATGTTCCCCATGAAAAAGGCCACCGAGGCCATGGAGAGCATCGGGCGTTTCCTTCTGGAGACACTATAAAAGAAACGAGGTTTTTGCTATGGCAATTCTAGTGACCGGCGGCGCCGGGTATATCGGCAGCCACTGCGTGGCCGCCCTGATCGAGCGGGGGGCCGACGTGGTGGTGGTGGACGACCTGTCCAAGGGCCACCGGGAGGCCCTCAAGGGCGGCCGCCTCTATGTGGGCAGCGTAGCCGACCGGGCCTTCCTGGACGATGTATTTTCCAGGGAGCCCATCGAGGCGGTCATCCACTTCGCCGCCTTCTCCCTGGTGGGAGAGAGTATGCAGGTGCCCGAGCAGTATTTCCGCAACAACGTCACTGCCGGGCTGACCCTCATCGAGACCATGCTGGCCCACAAGGTGCCCTATCTGGTGTTCTCCTCCACCGCCGCCACCTTCGGCGAGCCGGAGTATGTGCCCATCGACGAGGCCCACCCTCAGAACCCCACCAACCCCTACGGCGAGAGCAAGCTCATCGTGGAGAAGATGCTCAAGTGGTGCGACCTGGCCCATGGCCTCAAGTTCTGTGCCCTGCGCTACTTCAACGTGGCCGGGGCCTGGCACGACGGCTCCATCGGCGAGGATCACCGGCCGGAGAGCCACCTGATCCCTCTCATCCTCCAGGTGGCCCAGGGCAAGCGGGAGCAGCTCTCCCTCTTCGGCACCGACTACCCCACCAAGGACGGCACCTGTATCCGGGACTACATCCACGTGGAGGATCTCATCGACGCCCACTTCCTGGCCCTGGACTACCTGAAGCGCACCAACACCTCCGCCGCCTTCAACCTGGGCAACGGACAGGGCTTCTCCAACCGGGAGATCATCGAGGCCGCCCGCCGGGTCACCGGCCACCCCATCCCCGTCCGGGAGGAGGGCCGCCGCCCCGGCGACCCCGCCACACTGATCGCCTCCAGCCGGAAGGCCATGGAGGTGCTGGGCTGGCAGCCCAAGTACACCAATGTGGAGGACATCATCGCCTCCGCCTGGAGGTGGCATGCCTCCCACCCCGACGGCTACGGCGGTTAACCCTGACCCGGCGGCGGACACAGCTCCGCCGCCGGTTTTTCACAGGTGCAACCGCCGGTTGCGCAAGTTTCAAGGCCGGTTGCTGGCCTCCTTTCCCCGTTTCTGTTATACTGGAAGCAGCAAATAAAAGGAGGTTCCGCCATGGAATTGGGTGAACGGCTCTACCAGCTTCGCAGGGAGCGCAGGATGTCCCAGGAGGCACTGGCCGACGCGCTGGGCGTATCCCGCCAGTCGGTTTCCAAGTGGGAGAACGGCGCCAGCACCCCCGACCTGGATAAACTCGTCCGGCTGGGGGAGCTCTTCGGCCTCTCCCTGGACGAGCTGGTGAAGGGGCAGGCCCCGCCCACCGCCGAGGGGACGGAGGCGGCCGTCCGCCCCCCTTGCTCCAAGGGACGCATGATCGCGGCCGTTGTGCTGCTGGTGTGCGGCGGGCTGGCCGCCCTTCTCCTGTTCGCTACCACCCTGCTCTATTTCGCAGTGTGGCTGTTACTGGCGGGGGTGCTCTGCCTGCGGGCGCGGGAGCACCTTGGAATTCTCCTGGGGGGCACAGCGTGGCTGTTCGCGCTCCTCTTTTTCGAGACTGGTACCGTTCTTTCTCCCTGGGATATCTTTTCCCCCGCAGCCTACCGGTTCTACCCGCCCTTTTATCTGCTGCTGGACTGGCTGGCCTTTCTTCCTTTTCTGCTGCTGCTCGGCTTGGCCGTCAGGGCCGCCTGGGGGCGGTTCGACCGGAGCAGTCTCATGCGGCTTGGGCTGGCGGCGGCCCTGTTTTTCGCCGCCAGAGTTGTATGCGGCTTGCTCAATCACAGTCTGCTGGCATCCAGTCTTTTGGAGCTGGATTTTGGATTTTACTTTCCCTGGCCTTATCAGCTCTCCAAAACCGCTCTGCTTCTGGCCCTGTTCCCTCTCCCCTTCGGCGGTTACCGTCGCCGGCCCTTTGTGGTGCTGGCAGGCTGGGTGCTCTCCTTTGGCCTGGATCGCCTGGCCGCTGCGGCTTTTCCCTACTCCACGTTTCTCTACTACTATTGGCCGCTTTTGCTTCTGCTGTTCTACCTGGCTCTGGCCTGGGCCGGGGCGGCTTGGGAGCGGAGGCGCCCGCCGCAGGCATAAAACAAGCGCCGTCCCGGCGGGGACGGCGCTTGCTTGCTTGTTATCTCTTTCGGCCGGAGAGCAGCAGGCCCAGAACGACGCCCACCCCGGCAGGGAGCACCCAGCCCAGGCCTACGTCCGCCAGGGGCAGGGCATCCAGGAAGTCCAGAGGCACCTTCAGACCCTTTAGGGCAAAGAGTACGCTGAACACCCCAGTGCACAGTACCGCCGCGGGATACACCCAGCGGCGGCCCTCCAGCCACCGCTGGAAGAAGGACAGGGCGATGAGCACGATAGCCACCGGGTAGATGGCGTTGAGCACCGGCGCGGACACTTCCAGGATTTGGGTCAATCCAGCATTGGAGAGGGCCATGCTCACCAAAGCGAAGAGCACCGCCCACCCCCGGTAGCTCAGCCGGGGGCAGATGCTGTGGAAGTACTCGCCGCAGGAGCTGATAAGGCCCACGCACACATTGAAGCAGGCAATGAGGAAGATACCCGCCAGCAGGACGCTGCCCACGGTGCCGAACAGCAGGCCCACCACATTGGTGAGGGCCTCCGCCCCGTCGGCCGGGTTGGGGAGTGCGCCGCCAGACAGGGCGCCGATGTGGGCCAGCATGCAGTAGACCGCCAGCAGCATCCCTCCGGCGACCACCCCCGCCCGGACGGTACCCTGCACCACGGCGCCCTCCTCCTCCACGCCCCGGGCGCGGATGTTCACCGCAATGACAATGCCGAAGGCCAGGGCGGCGATGGTGTCCATGGTCTGATAGCCCTCGATGAAGCCCTTGACCACCGCATGGGTCGCGTAGTCCCCGGCGGCCGGACCGTAGCCCTCCAGCGGGTTGACCAGACAGCCCACAAAGGTGACGACAATCAGCGCCACCAGGATGGGGCAGAGAATCTTGCCCAGCCGGTCGGTGAGCTTCTCCGGCCGCAGGGCGATGAACAGGGCGGCGGCGAAGAACACCAGGGAGTAGACCAGTTGATACACCCCGATGGGGGCGTCCGCTCCCACGAAGGGAGGGACGGCCATTTCAAAAGAGGTGGTGGCCGTCCGGGGGATGGCCAGGCAGGGGCCGATGGCCAGATAGGCCACGATGGTGAACACCCGGGCAAAGGCGGGATGCACACGGCTGCCCAGGGCATCCAGCCCGCCGGAGCGGGCCACCGCCACCACCCCCAGTACCGGCAGCCCCACCGCGCTGAGGGCCAGCCCCAGCATGGCGGGCCAGGTTTGGGTGCCCGCCTGGGCTGCAATATTGGGCGGAAAAATCAGATTACCCGCCCCAAAAAACATGGAGAACAGGGTGAAGCCCACCAGAAGCAGATCCCTGCCCTCCAGCCGTCTCTCTTTCTCTCTCACGGTCGTTTCCTTTCCCGCAATTTAAAAACAGCGGCATACCGCACGGCATGCCGCTGTTTTTCACTTACGTACCAAAATCAGCCCTGGGAGATGGCACCCGTGGGGCAGGTATCGGCGCAAGAACCGCAGTCGATGCAGGAACCGGCATCGATGACGTAGTGCTCGTCGCCCTGGGAGATCGCGCCCACGGGGCAGTTGCCCTCACAGGCACCGCAGCTCACGCAAGCGTCGCTGATGACATAGGCCATTGGATACACCTCCAAACACTCAAGCTAAAGTCATTGTACCATAACTTTTTAAAAATGCAATGCTAAAATGCGCCGACTGTGGGTATATTTTTTCACAGTGGGAAAAAATAGAATCCAGCCACCCGAAGGAGGCGTATTTTTCCATGGACAAATCCTCTCAATTTCACATGGAGGCGGCCGGGAGCCTAACCCCGGAGCTGGACGGCGCGCCGCGCAGCGGCCTGCACCAGCACAGAACAAAAGAAAAGGGGCGTGGCACAGCGGATGAAGCCCGTCAAAAGGCAGTGGAGGCTCCTCTTTTGGAGACGGAGCAAACGAGGTGAACACATGAGCGAAACCAGATTTACCGAGCGGGCCCAGGCCGCCCTGCGGCTGGCCCAGGAGTGTTCGGCCGAGCTGGGCCACGGCTATGTGGGCAGCGAGCACCTGCTGCTGGGCCTGGCCCGGGAGGGCAAAGGGGTGGCCGCCAAGGTGCTCCAGTCCGCCGGGCTGGAGCCAGAGAGCCTGAAGGCCGCCATCGCCCGCATGGTGGGGGTGGGCGCCCCCGGCGGCGCGCCGTCCCAGGGGCTCACCCCCCGGTGCAAGAAGATCATCGAGCTCTCCCTCACCGAGGCCGCCCGGCTGGGCCACCACTACGTGGGTACCGAGCACCTGCTGCTGGGCATCCTCCGGGAGGGGGACGGGGTGGCGGTGCGGGTGCTCTCCGGCACCGGCGTGGAGCCCCGGCGGCTCCACGCCGACGTGGTGGCCGCCATGGGGGGCGAGGCATCTCCCTCCCCCTTCCGGGGCGGCGGCAAGACACGGGAGCGGGAGTACGGCGGCGACACCAAGCTGCTGGACCAGTTCTCCCGCGATCTCACCCGGCTGGCCGCCGGGGGCATGCTGGACCCGGTGGTGGGCCGGGACAGGGAGATCAACCGGGTCATCCAGATCCTCTCCCGCCGCCAGAAGAACAATCCCGCCCTCATCGGCGAGCCCGGCGTGGGCAAGACCGCCGTGGCCGAGGGGCTGGCCCGCCGCATGGTGGCCGGGGATGTGCCCGACGAGCTGCGCTCTAAGCGTCTGCTTTCCCTGGACCTGTCCTCCATGGTGGCGGGCACCAAGTACCGGGGCGAGTTTGAGGAGCGGGTCAAGAACATCCTGGCGGAGGTGCGCCGGGTAGGTGGCATCATCCTCTTCATCGACGAACTGCACACCATTGTGGGCGCCGGCTCCGCCGAGGGGGCCATCGACGCGGCCAACATCATCAAGCCCGCCCTGGGCCGGGGCGAGCTGCAGGTCATCGGCGCCACCACCACCGACGAGTACCGCAAGTATATCGAGAAGGACGCCGCCCTGGAGCGGCGCTTTCAGCCCGTTCTGGTACCCGAACCCGATCAGGACACCGCCCGGGCCATCCTCCGGGGCCTGCGGGACCGCTATGAGGCCCACCACCGCCTCCAGATCACCGACGAGTCCATTGACGCCGCCGTGGCCCTCTCCACCCGGTACATCGGGGACCGCCACCTGCCGGACAAGGCCATCGACCTCATCGACGAGGCCTGCTCCCGGGTACGGATGGAGCGGCTGGCCACCCCGCCGGACCTGCGGGAGCTGGAGGAGAAGGTGGAGCACACCCGCCGCGAGAAGGAGGAGGCCATCCGGGGCCAGGACTTTGAGAAAGCCGCCATGCTGCGGGACGCGGAGGAGGACTTCCGCAAGGAGCTGGAGCAGCAGAAGACCGCCTGGCGCTCCGGCCAGAACACCGGCGCGGTGACCGCCGAGGACGTGGCCGCCGTGGTGTCGGGATGGACAGGAGTCCCCGTCACCACCCTCACCGAGGCGGAAAGCGCCCGGCTGCTCGGCCTGGAGGAGGCCCTCCACCGCCGGGTGGTGGGCCAGGAGGAGGCGGTACGGGCCGTTGCCCGAGCCGTCCGCCGGGGCCGGGTGGGACTCAAGGAGCCGGGGCGGCCCACGGGCTGCTTCCTCTTTCTGGGCCCCACCGGCGTAGGCAAGACTGAGCTGTGCAAGGCCCTGGCCGCCACCTTATTTGGCAGCGAGGAGGCCCTGCTCCGCTTCGACATGTCCGAGTATATGGAAAAGCACGCCGTCTCCCGCCTCATCGGCTCACCGCCGGGCTATGTGGGCCACGAGGAGGGGGGCCAGCTCACCGAAAAGGTGCGGCGGCGGCCCTATTGCGTGGTGCTCTTTGACGAGATCGAAAAGGCCCACCCGGACATCTGGGGCATCCTGCTCCAGATCATGGAGGACGGGATGGTGACAGACGCCCAGGGCCGCAAGGCGGATTTCAAAAACGCCATCGTGGTGCTCACCTCCAACGTGGGGGCCGCGCGTATCACCGCCAAGGGCAGCAAGCTGGGTTTCTCCGCTACCGAGCGGCGGGACGGCGAGACCCGCCCCATCGAGGAGCTGAAGGCCGCGGTGCTGGACGACCTGAAAAAAGTGTTTCGCCCGGAATTTCTTAACCGCCTGGACGAGACTATCGTCTTTACCCAGCTCGGCCGGACGGAGATTCAGGCCATCGCCCGGCGCATGCTGGAACGTGTGGGAGAGCGTATGAAGGCTCTGGGGGTGACCCTCCGCTTCACTGACCGGGCTCTGGAGACTCTGGCCGACCAGGGCTTTGACCCCGACTACGGTGCCCGGCCCCTCCGCCGCACCATCCGCGCCCAGGTGGAGGACGTAGCCGCCGAGCAGCTTCTCAGCGGCGCGCTCCAGGCCGGGGACACGGCACTGGTGGACGGCGCGGAAAATGGCCTGCGTTTGTATGCCCAGCCCGCCGGAACCCAGGCCCTGAACACAAAGGAGAACGAACTATGAAATTGCAGCGCACACTCCCCCTGTTGCTGCTCCTGGCCCTGCTGGCCGGGTGCGGTACGTCCAGCCAGCCGAGCGCCCTCACCGCCGAGGAGCGCACCCAGCTCTACCAGACCGCCATTGAGAGCGCCCGGGACGCCGAGATGAACGAAGCCATTGGTATTCTCACCGACGCCGGGGACGACATGGCCGACGTGATCTTTGAGCTGCTGGGGGTCACCGCCGCCGACATGAGCGCCTTCGCCCTGTCGGTCTCCCCCATGAATATCAAGGCCTACGGCATCGCCGCCATCTACCCCGCCGCTGGGAAGTCGGACGCCGTACTGGAGGGTCTCAACGCCTTCATCGACCGGCAGAAGCAGAGCTTTGAGCAGTATCTGGCGGATCAGTATGAAATCGCCGGCAACGCCCGTCTGGAGACTCTGGAGGACGGCACCATCCTGCTGGTTATGTGCGAGGACCAGGACGCGGTGTTTGACGCCATCCGAGACACGATCGAGGGCGCAGCCTGAACCAAAAAGTCGTTTGATTCAACCCGAAAGGGAACCCTGGCGGTTCCCTTTCACACTATCCTTCCCTCCGAAGCCTTTGGCAGGAGGGTTTTCGACAGCCTGACAGCTCCGCCAGGCAGGGGTTGCGGCGGCCGCGCTGGTGGATTATAATGGAGCATACTACAGTCCGTTCCACATTGGAGGTTTTGGTATGCAAGCGCGCGCAAGCGGTATCCTGCTTCCCGTCTTTTCCCTGCCGGGGCCCTACGGCATCGGCACCCTCGGCGCTCCCGCCCGGAGCTTCATCGACTTTCTGGCCCAGGCCGGGCAGAAGTTCTGGCAGATTCTCCCCCTGGTTCCTCCCGGCGGCGGTGATTCCCCCTACATGTCCCCATCCTCTTTCGCGGGCAACCCCTTTTTCCTGGATCTGGAGGAGCTGACCCGGGAGGGCCTGCTCACTCAGAAGGAACTGGACGCCGCCCGGCGGGCCGACCCCGACCGGGTGGACTATGCCTGGCTGCACCAGACCCGCATCCCCCTGCTGCGGCGGGCATGGGAACGCGGCAGGGTGTGCTACGCCCAGCCACTGGCGGAATTTATGGTGGAGGAGGCAGACTGGCTGCCTGACTACGCCCTGTTCCTCGCCCTGCGTGAGCGCTTTGGCGGCAAGGAGCTGAAGGACTGGCCCGACGAGATCCGCCTGCGCCATCCGTCGGCCCTGGCCCGTTATCGGGCCGAGCTGGCGGACGAGTGCGCCTTCCACGCCTTCCTCCAGCTCCTGTTCTTCCGCCAGTGGACCGCCGTAAAAGCCTACGCCAATGGCAAGGGGATCTCCATCATCGGCGATCTGCCCATCTACGTCTCCCCTGACAGCGCGGAGGTGTGGAGCCGCCCAGAGCTGTTCCAGCTCAAGGAGGACATGACTCCTTCCGGTGTGGCAGGAGTTCCACCCGACGCCTTCTCCGACAAGGGGCAGCACTGGGGCAATCCCCTGTACGGCTGGGACTATCACCGGCAGACCGGCTTCGCCTGGTGGCGGCACCGGGCCGCCCACCTGGCCCGGCTGTACGACGTGGTGCGCATCGACCACTTCCGGGCCTTCCACACCTACTGGTGCATCCCCGACGGGGCGTCCGACGCCCGGGGCGGCCACTGGGAGCCCGGCCCCGGCATGGAGCTGGTGAAGGCCCTGCGCTCCGTCCCCGGCCTGGCCTTGATCGCCGAGGATCTGGGGGATCTGGACGCCGACGCCCTCCGCTTCATCGCAGACAGCGGCCTGCCCGGCATGAAGGTGCTGGTCTACGCCTTTGATCCTGCGGGCGAGAGCGCTTACCTCCCCCACAACTGCCCCCGGGACGCGGTGATCTACACCGGCACCCACGACACCCCCACCTTTGTCCAGTGGCTCTTTGAGCAGGCCGCCCCCGCCGAGCGGGACTATGCCTTCGACTACCTGCGCCTGCGGGAGGACGAGGGCTTCGGCTGGGGCGCGGTGTGCGGGGCGTGGATGTCCCCCTGTCGTCTGGCCATCGCCCCCATGCAGGATCTGCTGGGCCTGGGTGGCGACGCCCGGGTCAACACCCCGGGCACAGCCGGCCCCCGGAACTGGAGCTGGCGGGTACGGCAGGAGGCCCTCAACCCCAGTGTGTCCGGCCGCCTGGCCCACATCACCCGCACCTACCGCCGATAGCATAATCCGCCCGCCGCAAAACCCAGGCTTTAAGAAAAGATGTTTTCTTATCTTTCAGCAGAGGGAGTATCTTGAGGTGCTCCCTCTGCATTTTTACTCCAGGTTGCCGATGCAGTTAAAATAGAAATCGACCCAATCCTTTTTTCTTCCGCCCTTCGGAACGCTCATGCACCAGGATGCGCTCCACGAACTCATGGAGAATTTCCGGCGTCAACTCTTGAATATTCAGGTAACGATCCACGACCTGCAAGAGCTGATCCACTCCCTGAATGTTTTCCTCCTGATCCTCCAGTTCTGTTTCCATCTGTGGGATGTGCGCTTCACACTCCTCCTGCTCTGCATGGCACGGAACCCCTTGTGCTGCTGAGCGAGATGTTACACGATATTCAAGAGGGGCACTGCTGTCTTTTTTGCTTCGGAACATGTTCTATGATTTCGCAGTCCAACAGAGTCGCCAGGCAAGCTGCTCCTCGGCTGTAACGACGATTGGGAAGTATGCCAATTCATGTGGAGTAATTTGAAGAAAGAAACTCCGGGGCAGCTTTGACTGCCTAGTTTCTTATTTTTCGGTCCCTGATTCTATCTCACTCCAACCCTTGCTGAGATAGTCCGCAGCCGTGCCGCGGGGATCTGCCGCCCTGCCTGCCGGTAATCCCCCCTCCTCATCTAAGTACACTCAGCAGATGCCAGGGTTCCGCAAACAGAATCGTCTTTTTCACCTCTATTTCATCCGACCAAAGCCTCTGTATCTGGTTTAGGTGAAGCCCATAACTCCAGGATAACAATGGTTTGCATGTCATAAACAGTCCGTGGACCGGCGCAAAAAACGGCGCCGGTCCACGCGCTGTCATCCCATGGCCGTGCCGCTGTAAGAGGCGCATGGCCAATTTTGTTATGCTTGTGCATAGCAAAACACCCCAGTCTGAAGAATGACGATTATTTGTTCAGACTGGGTAGGGTCGTTCGAAATTTAGTTGAAAGTATTTCCACTGTTTTGCAAAGCCTGCGCCTCCTATAATAAAAAGTATCACTTAAGATGGAGGTCCTCTATGCAATCAGGAAAAATATATGGTTACGCGCGCGTATCCTCCAAACATCAAAATGAAGAACGCCAGCTTATTGCGCTGCGGGCCTTTGGCATCAGGGACAGGGATATCTACTGCGACAGACAGTCCGGAAAGGATTTCGACCGCCCCAACTATCAAAGGCTGCTGCTCCGGCTTCAGGCTGGCGATGTATTTGTGGTAAAGAGCATTGACCGTCTGGGACGAAACTACAACGAAATTCTGTACCAGTGGCGTCTCCTGACCAAGGAAAAGCAGGTCTTTATTGTCGTACTGGACATGCCGCTGCTGGATACCCGCAGCACACGAGATCTAACTGGTACACTGATTGCAGACATTGTGCTTCAACTGCTCTCTTATGTAGCTCAGACGGAACGTGAATTTATTAAGCAACGACAGGCCGAGGGGATAGCGGCAGCGAAGGAGAGGGGGGTACGGTTTGGCGTCCCCCCCAAGACGCGGCCGGAAAAATTTGAACAAATAAAGCAGTCCTGGCAGTCAGGAACTCTATCCGCGCGGGAGGCCGCCAGGCAGTTGGGAATTTGTCACAAGACCTTTTTGCGCTGGGTACGCAGTTAAATGCGAGAAATCGTGACCGTTAAAGCTATGCTGCATATTCTACAAACAAAAAAAGTAATGAAGCAAAAATTTTGGTTATAAAGGTTGAGATTTTGCACCGGTCAAAATAGGGGGAAGAATGAACGCAAAGCCACCTTAACTATTCATAGTTAAGGCTGCCTGGTCACAATCTTGAAGCTCCGGTAAAACAAAAGAAACAGCCGGGTTGTCAGGCATTACAGCAGGGAAATACATCTTTCTTTTCCGCCCAAGATTGCGGAATTATCTGGGAGCTTGGAAAGCTTCTTTATTTTAGCACCAGGTGGGGCATAAAGTCAGCTTTATGCCCCACCTTTTTATTTATGTAAAAGGGCATATCTGCTCCGTACACAAACGGACAGCCGGGTTTGAAGGAATTTGCTTGTGGGAATACAGGGGCAAAATGAAGAGCAGAAGGAGTTGTATGCAATGAGTGGAAAAGAACAGTGGGAAGCAGAAACCGTCGCAAAAGCACTGACGAAGGGCCCGGAGAGACGAACCGTCTTTGAAACCACCAGCGGCATCCCGGTAGAACGGCTTTACACGCCGGAGGATGCGGCAGGCGGCTATGAGGAGCGGCTTGGCTACCCCGGGCAGTATCCTTTTACCCGCGGAATCCAGCCCACCATGTACCGCGGGCGCTTCTGGACGATGCGGCAGTATGCCGGCTTTGCCACAGCGGAGGAGTCCAACAAGCGGTACCGCTATCTGTTGGAGCAGGGGCAGACGGGCCTGTCCATCGCCTTTGATCTCCCGACGCAAATCGGCTATGACTCGGACGACCCCATGGCCCATGGCGAGGTAGGTAAGGTAGGAGTGGCCATCGACTCCCTGGCGGATATGGAGGTGCTGTTCCAGGGGATTCCCCTGGACAAGGTAAGCTCCTCCATGACCATCAACGCCCCCGCGGCAGTTCTGCTGGCCTTCTATATTGCAGCCGCCGAGAAGCAGGGAGTGCCGGCCTCCGCCCTCAAGGGTACTATCCAGAATGATATCCTCAAGGAGTACGCAGCCAGAGGTACATACATTTTCCCACCGGCGCCCTCCATGCGTCTGATCACGAACACCTTTGAATTCTGCTCCCAGAACGTGCCGAAGTGGAACACCATTTCCATCTCCGGCTACCACATCCGGGAGGCCGGCTCCACAGCGGCGCAGGAGATCGCCTTTACCCTGGCCGACGGCATCGCCTATGTGGAGGCCGCGCTGGAGGCCGGGATGGACATCGACGAATTTGCCGGCCGGCTCTCCTTCTTCTTCAATGCACACAACAATCTGCTGGAAGAGGTCGCGAAATACCGGGCGGCCCGCCGGCTGTGGGCCAAAATCATGAAGGAGCGCTTCCATGCCAAAAAGGACCGCTCCATGATGCTGCGCTTCCACACACAGACCGGCGGCTCCACGCTTACGGCACAGCAGCCGGACAACAACATTGTGCGCGTGGCCATCCAGACATTGGCGGCTGTGCTGGGGGGCACCCAGTCCCTGCACACCAACAGCCGCGATGAGGCGCTGGCCCTCCCGACGGAGGACTCCGTGCGGATCGCCCTGCGCACCCAGCAGATTGTTGCCTATGAAAGCGGTGTGGCTGACAGCATTGATCCCCTGGGCGGCAGCTACTATGTGGAGCGCATGACCGACGAGCTCCAGGCCGCAGCCGAGGCGTACATCGAAAAGATCGACGCCATGGGCGGAGCGGTCAAGGCCATTGAGCAGGGCTACATCCAGCGAGAGATCGCGGAGAGCTCTTACCAGTATCAGCGCCAGGTGGAGAGCGGCGAGCAGATCGTGGTGGGCGTCAATAAGTTCACCATCGAGGAGCCGCCGGCCAAGGGGCTGCTGCACATTGACGCCTCGGTGGCGGCCAACCAGATCAAGAAGCTGCAGGAGATGAAGGCGGCCCGGGACAACGTACTGGTGCGCCAGCGGCTGGACGCCCTGCGCACGGCGGCGGAGGGCAGCGACAACCTGATGCCCTATATTCTGGACTGCGCCAGGGTGTACTGCACCGAAGGAGAAATCTGCGGCGAGCTGCGCAAGGTGTTCGGCGAATACCGTCCGATGGAGGTGCTTTGAGATGAGTGAAAAGAAGATCCGGGTTCTGATTGCCAAGCCCGGCCTGGACGGCCATGACCGCGGAGCCAAGGTAGTGGCCCGGGCGCTGCGTGACGCCGGCTTTGAGGTGATTTACACCGGCCTGCGCCAGACACCGGAGCAGATTGTGGAGGCGGCTGTGTCCGAGGACGTGGACGCGGTAGGACTCTCCCTGCTCTCCGGGGCCCACAACTATCTGTTCCCACGGGTGATCGAGCTGCTGAAAGAGCAGGAGGCTGACGGTATTTTGGTGTTCGGCGGCGGCGTCATCCCGGAAGATGATATTCCAGAGCTGAAAAAGGCCGGTGTGTCCGAGGTCTTTACGCCTGGCACACCCACTGCGGAGACGGTGAAGTTCCTGCAGGATCACTGTGGTGCCAGGGATGACGGATGACTTCGCAGCACTGCTGGAGCGGGGCCGGACGGGTGATAAACGCGCGGTGGCCCGCCTGATCAGCCACATCGAACAGGGTGGGGAAATGGCGCGCTCCGTCCTCACCCAACTCTGGCCCCACACCGGGCGGGCCCGCATCTTTGGCATCACCGGTCCCCCGGGGGCGGGCAAGAGCACGCTGACCAACGCCTTGACCAAGTGCTGGCGGGCCAAGGGCCTGCGCGTTGGCATCATCGCGGTGGATCCCACGAGTCCCTTTACCGGCGGCGCCATCCTGGGCGACCGGGTGCGGATGGGGGATTTGACCCTGGATACCGGGGTGTTCATCCGCTCCATGGGCACACGGGGACAGCTGGGCGGCCTGTCGCCCGCCACGGCGGGAGCGGTCCACGCACTGGATGCCTGCGGCTATGACCTGATTTTGCTGGAAACCGTAGGCGTAGGGCAGTCCGAGGTGGCGGTCATGGAGATCGCCGACCTGGTGCTGGTGCTGAATGTCCCCGGATTGGGGGACGATGTGCAGGCCATTAAGGCCGGTATTCTGGAGATCGGCGACCTGTTCGCGGTCAACAAGGCGGATCGGCCCGGCGCGGATCGAACGGCCAATGAGCTGCGGGCCATGCTGGAGCTGGGAGAGGAGGAGAAGCGCCCGCTGCCAGTGCTCCTGGTCTCGGCCTCTCAGGGCACGGGTGTGACGGAGCTCTGCGAGGAGCTGGAGCGCCAGTACCTCCTCCTGGACGGGAACGGAGAGCTGGCCCGCCGCCGCGCCTTGCGCCTGCGCAGCGAGCTTCTGACCCTGGTGCGGGAGGGCATCGAGCAGCGCCTGCTGCGTCCCCTGCTGGACAGCCCCATGTTCGCTCAGAGCCTGGAGCGGTTCCAGTCCAGGACAGAGAGCCCCTATCGTTGGGCGGAAAAATTTGTAACACAAATCAGTGGAGGAGGTCCCGGTTATGAATTGCACAAGAGTTGATCATGTCGGTATCGCGGTCAAGGATCTGGCGGCTTCGGTGAAGTGGTATGAGGAGACGCTGGGCCTGCACAGCAAGGGCACGGAAGTTGTCCAGGAGCAGCAGGTGACTGTTGCGTTCCTGCCCTGCGGCGACAGTGAGCTGGGGCTGCTGGAGAGTACCTCCCCGGAGGGCCCCATCGCCCGCTTCATTGAGAAGAACGGCGAGGGCATTCAGCACATCGCCATCCGGGTGGACGACATTGACGCCGCCCTGGCGGAGCTGAAGGAAAAGGGCGTCCGGCTCATTGACCAGACGCCGCGGTACGGCGCCGGCGGGGCCCGGATCGCCTTCCTCCACCCCAAGGCTACCCACGGTGTCCTGCTGGAATTGTGTGAAAGGAAGTGAGGACAATGACTACGGCGGAAAAGCTGGCTCAGCTTGACGCGCATTCGGCCCGTGTGCTGCGGTGCGGCGGCCCTAAAGCGGTGGAGAAGCAGCACGCGCTGGGGAAGCGGACGGCCCGTGAACGGATTGAATTGCTGATGGATACCGGCACTTTCACAGAGGTGGACCGCTTTGTGCGCCACCGCTGTACCTCCTTCGGTATGGGGGATAAGGACATCCCGGCCGACGGCGTGGTTACCGGTTACGGCAAGATCGACGGGCGCACGGTTTTTGTATACGCTCAGGACTTTACCGCCCAGGGCGGGTCTCTGGGCGAGATGCACGCGGCCAAGATCTGCAAAATCATGGACATGGCTCTGGAGGCGGGCTGCCCCGTGGTGGGCCTGTGCGACTCCGGCGGCGCCCGCATTCAGGAGGCGGTGGACGCCCTATCCGGCTATGGGCAGATTTTCTACCGCAA
>ENA-ORSX01001185-ORSX01001185.1-human-gut-metagenome-genome-assembly--contig:-NODE-1185-length-20376-cov-3.083657_pt1 | contig 20376 bp, 13 predicted proteins | sample MGYA00241904_ERZ509172 | MGnify/ENA primary metagenome ERZ509172 (study PRJEB26280, sample SAMEA2338795) | human gut metagenome | biome: human gut; feature: human-associated habitat; material: faeces...
GACTTTGGAGCATCTGTACCAGAAGAACCCAGATCGGACCAATAGGAAGAACTGGCTGAGGGCGATGCGGATACTCATGGAGCTCAGCGAGTCCGGCGGCATCTGCAAGCGCATGCCCGGTGATTTGATGCGGGCGGGCCTACCGCCGGAGCTTCAATCCCTGTTGGATTCCTTCAACACTGCGAGCAGGAAAAACGACCACTCCGAATCGACGATTTACTCGCGCAACGGCAGGATAAAGAATTTTCTGCTGTACCTGACAGAGCGAGGAGGCACCGATGTGAGCTGCATTGACGAAGCGTCCGCGCATGACTACATCCTCACCAAGGCGTCTTTGCACGGCAAGTCCGTCGTCACGATACTCACGGCCATCAGGTGCTTTCTCAGGCATCTCTATCTGGAGGGTTTCACCGACGAGGATCTCGCCGCAACGGTTCCCCGTCCCAAGCTCTACTACTCGCCTGAGCTTCCCGCGAGCTGGACAAGCGGGGAGGTCGAAGCCCTGATGACAAGTATCGACCGCGGCAACCCCGTAGGCAAGCGGGACTACGCGATGCTCTTGATGGTGGCAAGGCTCGGGCTTCGGGCGTCTGACATCAAGTCGGTCCGCGTTTCCGACTTCGATTGGGACGCGCGGAAGATCTCCCTATCCCAGCACAAGACTGGCGTCGATCTCGAGCTTCCGCTTCTCGATGACATCGGATGGGCTGTGATCGACTATCTGCGCGAGGGACGCCCCGCTGCCGCGGCATGCCCGGAGCTGTTCGTACGCCAGGTCGCGCCATACGATGCATTCGGCGACACCAGCAACCTGACGAACATCCTGGTGAAGCGCGCGCGTGCTGCAGGCGTGAAGTCATCGTGCGACAGCAAGACGCTTCACTCGCTTCGCCATGCGCTTGCGAAGCGTCTGCTGGACCAGCAGGTGCCCATCGAGGACATTTCGCGCATCCTAGGCCATGTGAACAAACGCACCACGAGCATCTACTTAAGGATGGACATCAAGTCGCTTCGCGCCTGCTCGCTCGATCCAGAGGCGGTGTTCTCATGATGTTCAGCGATATCTGCGCCTCGTATGTCGCGGAGAAACGGGCCATCGGCTGCAAGTACGAGAAAGGCGAGCAGATCGCACGACGTATTGTCGCGCTTCATCACGAGCTCGGTTGCGCCCAAAACGAGCTACCCAAAGAACTCGTCGAGGTGTGGGTGGCAAAAAGGCTCGGTGAGACGGATGCGACGAGGCTTAGCAGGATCGGGCAGATCAGGGGGCTTGCCGATTACATGGCCCGTATGGGATATGGCGCCTATGTGATTCCGGGCAAACAGGGATATGTCGAGAAGGACTCGTACTCGCCGTACATCTTCACCGACGATGAGCTGGCGGCGCTCTTCGCGGCCACCGACGAGCTGGCCGGCTCCGATGGCATTTCCCGTTGCTCGCAGCTGGGACTCATTCTGCGGCTGCTCTACTCGACGGGCCTCAGATGCGGCGAGGCATGCGCCCTAGAGGAGGGCGATGTCGACTTCGACGAGGGCGTGCTGACGATTCGCCATGCGAAAAACGACAAGGACAGGCTGGTTCCCGTCTGCCCTTCCGTTCTGGGCAAGATGCTCGCGTTCGCGAACGCTGCCGCGCTGCAGCGTCCCCAGTATGCGAGCCATGATCTGTTCTGGTCGCTTCCCGAAGGCGCGCCCATCACGACGCAATGCGTCTACATTTTCTTTAGGAAGGCCCTTTGGAAGGCCGGGATATCGCATGGCGGTCGCGGCAAAGGGCCTCGGGTGCACGACCTGCGATTCACCTTTGCCTGCCATCGCCTGCGCGCATGGGTCAGGGAGGGAGCCGACGTGAACGCCATGCTGCCCGTGCTCGCCGCATACATGGGCCATGCCGACACGCGCTGCACTGAATACTATCTGAAGCTCACCGCCGAGCTGTATCCTGGCATGATCGCGCAGGTCGAGAGAGAATGCGGATGGATGGTGCCGTCATGATCGACGCAGACTTCGCGGGCTACCTGACGGCTTATCTCGGGCGGTATCTGCCCGGCCAGCGCAATCTCAGCAGCAACACGATCGCGTCGTACCGCGATGCGTTCAAACTGCTCATAACCTTCTTCCGGGAGCGGGGAATCGAGCCGGAGCGCCTGAGCATGGATGACCTTGACAGGGTTTCCGTGGAGGGCTTTCTTGTCTGGCTCGCAGACAGGGGGTGTTCCGGCAGCACGGCGAACCAGCGGCTCTGCGCGCTGAAAGCCTTCATCGGCTACGTCAAGGCGGAAGATCCCGCGCGTCTTCTGCAATACCAGCAGATTCTCGCCATAAGGCAGCGGAAGGGGAAGGCGCCAGCCATGGTGGTGCCCGGCAAGGAGGGGGTCGCGGCGATTCTCAGAAACCCCGACACTGCAACGCCGAAGGGCCGGCGGGACATGGTCCTGCTCGCCTTTCTGTACGACAGCGGAGCCAGGGTCTCAGAGCTTTGCAGCGTCACGCTGCGCGACCTTCGGCTCGACGACCCAGCCGTCGTCACGCTGGCTGGCAAGGGGCGCAAGGTCCGGGTCGTCCCGCTGATGGGAAAAACGACAGAACTGCTGAAAGGCTACCTAGATGAGTTCTTCCCGAACATAACGGCGGCGGATCTCGGAAAGCCCCTGTTCCCCAATCCTCGCGGCAATCCTCTGACGAGAGCCGGAATCGCGAATATCGTCGAGCGCCATGCGAAGGGGGCAAGGGATGCGGGAGTCCCCATACCGGAAGGGGTGACGCCGCATTCGATACGTCACCAGAAAGCGATCGACCTCCTAGAGGCTGGCGTGAATCTTGTCTACATACGTGATCTGCTGGGCCACAAGAGCGTCTCCACCACCGAGATATACGCAACGGTGAGCCTCGCCAGGAAACGGGAGCTTCTGGAAAAGGCGTCTTCGACGAAAAATGCTGGCGAATACCCCGACTGGTCGAGTGACAAGAGTCTCATGAAATGGTTGAAGGGGCTTTGCTAGCAAGAAGCATTATGCAAAGAAACAGGGCTGTCGAGCCCGACCGACCAGCGGCGACAGCCCGTTTTTCCACATAATCCAGAATCAGGCATAATTTCCTTTATGTAAAATTCAACATAAAGGAAAATCTTTCATGGGGTCGGCACTCGCCAATGCAGCGTGCCGCCAATTTGTTAAGGTGAAGTATCTGAACTACCGCGACATGGTTGACGAGCTGCTCGTACTTCGTACGGATCCATTGAAGCACAAAAAGAAGATTACCTCGCTGAAGCGACTTCCGCTTCTTATCGTGGATGACTGGTTGCTTTCCGATTCGATTACCATCCAAGAAGTAAACGAGCTGTTAGCTGTCGTCGATGCACGCACGCGAGCCAAGAAGCCCACTATCATCTGCACGCAGTATCTTGTTGATGGCTGGCCGGTTCTTTTAGGCAATTGCCCTGCGGGAGACTCGGTGGTCGACCGTATAAAGAACAATGCGTACATCATTGAAATCAAGGGTGGGATCTCGATGCGCGAGCGCTTCAAGGATGACGATCTGAAAGAAAGCAACCATGCTGTCGCGTGAGGCCGTGCGGCAGATATTGCAGCAGGCATGCAGCAGGAATCTTTGGATGGCTGTTCCGATTGAGCTGGAAGACTACATCGTGGACTTCGCTGCAAAGAACATGCGGGCCGAGGACGTCAACGACTCAGTATGCGGAGAGTTGTCTGAGCTTGCGGCAACCTGCACGTTATGATGGCACGCCGGAGTTCTAGATCTCAGTAATCCTAATCCGTACTCACAGAGAAACGAATTGCCTGCCGACGTAAAGCCGTTTACCGTGACAACGATATACGACACACGCGTTGAAACGAGCTGTATCTAGTAGCTGAAAGGGCCCGATTGCTTTCGATTGCAGTCGGGCCCTTGAAATCAATATCTTGTGGGTGTGCACTGCTAGGCAGAATCACTGTGCCGATGCTGCGGAATGCCGTACCGATGGTCTGGAACGATGTACCGATACGGGTGTAATAACCAAGTGTAGGTTCTCATCAAAAATAACTTTCTCGACTGCCTTTTCATTACCTCTTGACAGACTAAATATCTGTTCGACCATAAATTACTCCTCCTCATTTTTATGTTAATTATACCACGCAGTAACAAACACCAACATTCGCGACACTACCCTCACGGCAACGACAAGATCGACTTCATCGCCAGAGACGAAGACGACCTGGCCTTCATCAGCTGCGCTATCCGCACCAACGAAGGTAACGGCCTCGGGGCTGAGGCGCTGAATCGCAAGGTGTTCGAACGCATCGCCGCTGCCTACCTGGCAGAGCACCTGGACACCCCGGAAGGTACCGTCCGCTACGATGCAGTAACCATGCTCATCCTGGGCGAAAGCAAAGCGCTTATCCGCTACCACCTCAACGCACTCTCCGCCGCCAGCAAAGACCTCGGCTAGCGGCGAGGTGGCCGCCCCGGCGAAAGTCGGGGCGGCAGCACAAAGCCCTCGGAGGTCTTCCACCCTCCGAGGGCTACTACTTACGTATTAATCACAAAATACGAAGTGTCGCCCATGTAGCGTACTACTTGATACCCTTGGTTCAGCGCAATTTGGTAGAGCGGAACAAGGGTATTACCAAGTGCCTTGGAAAACGCATCTCTGCTTGAATCGCTATTGGAGTACTCGTCAATGTGACTATCCACGGCACGCAGCGACTCAAACTGCTCCTTATGCTTTCCTTGCAGTCCGGCTTCTTTGATTGCAATCATCGCGTCAAATTGCTGATTACAAAACGGTTGTAAGTAGCGCTCTATTGCTGGAAGGCTATCACTCTTTGAGCTATTGGCGTTCTTGAACATAGGAATCAAATCCCAAGCTTCATCATGCAAAACAAATGACCAGGGGATAAAGTGATCAATGCTTAATGCGCCCATTATTTCAAAGTTGTCTGCTGTAAATCGCTTGCCGGAATAGATATCAGCTAACGCAGTCAATCCGAACGCACATCTCCAATAACTTTTTGCCGATGCAAGGTTGCGTTGCTCCTGCGGTCGCAGCTTCATCGATATTGCAGGAACACTTGGGTTGCGTGTCTGAAGATACTGCGTCAATCGGAAATCAAGCCATCCGTGTATCACTTGGGTATTATTGCGGACAAACTTCGCCCATTCGCTTGAAACTTCAAGCGCATTTTCGTTCGGAATGACACGATAAAAGGCCTTTTCGGGCTCGCTTGTATTTGCATGAAGTATTAGCTTATCTGCATAGGCATCAGGACGGTTTATGCCAGAATCCTTAAGGTCTTGCTGCCCCTGCTTCACTTCCGCCTCATAAAATGGGCGAACTAACCTCAATGGAACATACTTGATGAAAGATGTCATGGAGGTACGCAGCTGCTTATCCGTTTCAAGGTTGTCTTCAATTACCCGCAGCACTTCGGCTTTCTTTGCATTAATACCCAGCTTATATGTTTTCATGGCGTAGCGCGTGAGTGAATCAAGCTGATCGCTTAGTCCAAGAGACAGATGGAAAAAGTTTGTTGGGTACCATGCGTTCGCGGCCATTTGGGCAACAATACGCGAATAATCAATACGCGTATTGCCAGCACAAACTTCATCGATAATGCCCATTAGCCAATAGAACTTGTAGCTTGACGTTGTCTTCTCAAGCATCTTCTCTAAGTACGCAGACTTCGTCACATCAGCTGTCAACGAAGTCAAGTTAATATCGCTATGCATTCACACCTCGGATATCAGCATTGTCTTATCGTTCGGCAGAAGGGCTTTACTGCAGCGAGGCAGCAGCAGCCAGCATTCCGTCAATGGCTTTTTCAAAATCATTTAATTCCGTATCACGGCCCCAACTAATTCGCACGCAGCATGATGCAGCCTCATCATCGAGATTCATGGCTTTTAAAACATAGCTCGGTTTGTAACTACCCGAGGAACATGCGGAACCATTGGAGATCGATGCGATATCTCGAATTGCAATCATTAGAGCCTCAGAGGAAACTCCAACAAATTCAATATTTGCAATATGGTTTACAGCCGTCTTCTCTGAATTCCAAATATAGGATACCTTGCTCGAATCGAGTCGCTTACGCAAAGCGTGACAAAGCTGAGCACAGTGATCAAAGTCTTTCATGTATTCTTCTTGCGCAATTCTCGAAGCTTCGCCAAGGCCTGCAATAAGGGCAACAGGCAAAGTTCCTGATCTTATTGAACGCTCTTGGCCACCCCCAAATTGAATCGGTCGCGTTTTTACCCGTTCAAATTGTCGTCTTTTTACGATTAATGCCCCAACACCTTGAGGGCCGTACATTTTATGGCCACTCACAGACAGGAGGTCGTATTCTGAAACCTGAATTTCTTTGACAAGTTTTCCAGCGCTTTGGGCGGCGTCAATATGGAATAACGTATCTGTGGCTAATAATGCTTGCCCGACTTCTCTAATTGGCTGGATAGCTCCGGTTTCATTATTGACGTGCATCATTGAAACAAGAAGCGTATCGGATCTCACGTTGCTTAGAATATCTTGAGAGGTTACAACCCCGTCTACGCCTGGATTAACTAGCGTAACATCGAAGCCTTTGGATTCGAGATGACGCAAAGTTTCCAGAACTGCTTTATGCTCGATTGATGTCGACACAATATGCATCTTGCCCGACGAAATGGCGTATTCTTCAAGTCCGAGAATAGCAATGTTATCGCTCTCTGTTGCGCCACTGGTAAAGATAACCTCACTGGGTTCAACTTCAAGTAAGCAGGCTATTTTTTTTCGCGCGTCTTCGACCACAACGCGTCGTTCATTACCATGAGAGTGTGTCCTGCTGCTGGCATTGCCGGGGTTCAGCATCTCATCGGACACTATTTTCGCGACACGTGGGTCAATGATGGCTGAAGCTGCATAGTCAAGGTAAAGAGGCATCCTATTCCTCCCTCCATGCAATGGAAAGCAGGTCGTCAACCGTCTTGATAAGATTTGTGCCAGACAGATGCGCGATCCCTCTTTCAAGATGGAGCTTAAAATATTTTGTGAGATTTGCATCCGTCACTTCTATTTCATTTTCCAAGCACCACTGAATCATGGCAACATCGTAAGCAGCACCGGCCTCGCCCGTAAACGTATGCCACCCCATTTCAACATTACTATCCGGCCCTTGGTCGACATCCGTCGGAACAGAGCCTTCAGCAAGCGAATAACAAAACGCCCAACGACAGAGTGTGTTCCAGTTTTTGATGCCAGTCTTTCCCTTGAGGCGTGCAAGGCGATCTTTGGATACCTCGGAAACCTTAACTTGTCTGACAATCATCTTCCGACTCCTTCAATAAAATAACCTCGATGCACTTCGGTAGACTTGGTGTCATCGTGGTATACGAGCGTAAACTCATCTGAAACATTCGGCTTAAGCGCTTTGTAGTAATCGCCAAATATTTCAGAGTCAGTAGACAGAATGATTGTCTGATCAGAGGCGGCTGGGAAATACGTTTTTACTAGTGACATACGATGGGATGAATCCAGTCGAGCAAGTGGCGTATCGATAATTACGGGGAGCTTTTTCTTGGAACACAAAGCCAGTGCCCAAAGCGTTGAGACAACAAGAAGCTGCTTCTCTCCTGCGGACAAGCTAATCCTGGGCACCTTCTTACCATTATCGGAAAACAATGCAAGATCTAATGTATCTGGATCAACGAGAACTCTATTAACCAGACTCGTCTTTCGTGCGAGTTTGCGATAGCACTCGCTGATGCAATCACCCAATATCTCTGTTTTTCGCTGCTGCATTTCTTTAGTGAAGCGATCAAGAACTGGCATAGACAGGGCGATATACTTCGTCAACCTCTCATTATTCTCGTCTCCATGTAGTTCAGTAATCGTACTTTTTAGGCTGCGTCGATATTGTGCTGCTACCGTAATGTATTCACCGTTAATTGAGGACCGTTCGATTTCGAGTCGGCGTTTTTCGCTCTTGAGAGCGATAAGGCATTCATTGGCTTTTTCAATAGCAATGTTAATTTTCTTTAGTTCGGTCTGATCGGCTTCAACTGCCAATGATTTCTCAATACCGTCAAGAGATAATCTAGTCCCCTCGATAGTTTCGCGACATTCTGAGCAGGCGCTTTTCGCAGACGGAATTGTTGTACTCAAAAGGCTCCGCAGCGAAGCAATTTCTGTTGAGGACAAATCTGGCCCAATCTGAACTTCTTTCGAATGAGATAATTCTCTGATGCGATTCATGAATGAGTCGATAGTAAGTTGCTCACTACGTTCATCAAGCTTCGTGTTACTCGCAATTTCTTCTAAAGCAGGGAGAGCCTCTTTAACTACAGCAGTGCGTTGAGAGCTTTCTATCCTTTTGTAACCAGCCTCAAGAAGCGGCAGAACTAAGGAAAGGGGTGCAACTCCGGCGCAAATATCGCGAAGAGTTGCTTCGTTTTGAAGCAATGATTCAGATAAGTGTCTTTTATTTTCCTGTAATCGGGCGCGCTCTGCTATCGCCTGACCTCCTCTAGTTGAAAAGTCAGCTCTTAGCATTTCAAGTGACTTCTCCATTGCTTCGATAGACTCACTATGGTCATTAATACTTGAATCAATGTCTGATAGCGAAGCCTCTAATTCTTCCTTGCGGTCACGCAATTCTGTAAAAGCACTATACGTGGCAGAGGAGTCAGTTCTTCCCTCAATCTTCTTTCCAAGTTTTGCAAGATCCTTCTTAAGAAGCTCTACTATTGAGATCCCAAGTAACGCCTTTATTGATTCCTTAAGCCCGTTTCCTGAATTCTCCGTAGCTAATTCTGCTATTTTTTCACCATCAAAGAAAAAGAAGCCAGAAAGGGCTCTGGGAAGAATATCTTCAACGTATACCGGCCAATTGTTTGTAAGATAATCATCCAGAAATCCGTTCTTAGAAACACGGAGCTCGTCTCTGATTCTTTGTTGAGAAGAATCCCATGATCTCAACAAACGCAATTCATCATTTCCGTTCTCAGTTGATATCTCAAAAAGCAACTCAACTGAGCCCTCGGTTTCTCCTTCTGAGTTATTGGTGTTTGCGCGAAGGTAGTTTCCAAATGTTGTAAAACTGCTCTCGGTGTAGGCGGGAGAATTTGAGCCATAAAGCCCAAGAAGCACAGCGTTAAGGAACGTTGTTTTCCCGTGGCCATTCATGCCTCCAACAAGTACAACCGGCTTTCCGGAAGAAAACTCGAAGGTGTTAACACCGCGATAGACTCCGAAGTTTTTTAACACTAGTCTTTTTATTCGCATAGTTCATCCTCGTCGCTTTCACGTTCTTTTTCTCCGCCGTTAAGAAGGTCAACATGCAGGCGCCTTTTCTTGAAGTAGTCAAACGCTTCGTCTTCATTTCGATACGATGTTATTTCGACGGCATGCTCAAGAGAATCAAGCAACCCCGAACGCTTGCTAAGGGAATACGATCTAGCTTCGATATCAAGAGAAGAATAGAGCAGTTCAAAAAGAAGCTCCTCGTCGGGGTATTCTTCCCCCACAATTTCTTTGAGTAGCAACCATTCGTCACTACCAAATTGTGACGAGTTTACCCATTCGGGGTCAGAAAACCGATAACCAGTTACTTCTTCATAAATACGCGGCAATGAGTCATCGAACTCATGTTTTTCAAATACCCAGAGGCGTCTAATAATGCGGAGCTCTTCAATTGTAATTAACTCAATATCTTTAAATTCATCAGGACTTAAGTCTCTAACAGCTTGTTGGGTTTTCAATAGTTTTTCAAGCCAACGATCTCGTGTCTCTTTTAGATATGGCCCGTGATACAAATGGGTTTCGTCTCCCTGAAGAGTTCCGTTCATCTTCCGGAAAGAACGCCGGTTCTTATCTGCTTTTTCGTTTCCAATCTCATTTCGAAAATCAAGCAAAGGGGCGAGCCATTGCTTCTTGTCATCGTTGGCTATCATGGCTTCCATAGATTTATCTTGGGTAACCATTGTGCAAATCCAGCAGCCAAAACGACTTTTCCCGCAGCTAGGTAAGTCCTTTTCAACCATAAGGGGACATTCGTTGTCGGCTGTTGCTCCACGGTATAGCGTTAGGAGGTCATTGTTTGAATATCCCCATGGATTTTTGTATTGCATCAAGAAAAGCCAGACATCATCATTCGTCCATTCAGCGAGAGGCGAAAATACCAACTCGTTTACCAGAGACGGACTTGGGTTAAGCAGCTCTCGCACTCGCTTCTTCTCGTATGAAATCATGCTTCGTGCGCGATGCGAGCTTTCGGCCTTTCTTGTACCAAGCACAAGAATGATTTCGCCGTGCTGCGAAATCCTTTCTCTGATGAAGTTATTCACGGGTTGGATTTTTAGCCGATCCGTACACCAGCGGTATCGTTTTCGCGGAAAAGGATAGCCTCTGCCAAGAAGGTTCACCCAAAACGTGTTGTCGATTGCTGGTGTTAGCCGAATAGCCTTAAAAGGTAGCTTGTTTTCCTCGGCTCTTTTGTTCATGAGATTGATGGAATCGGCCGCCCATTTTTCAACAACTGGGCTTTCTACCATAGTGTCAGTATGAATAATATACACAGGTTTTCTGAGGTCTTCTGCCGGAAGTCCCGACAGCGCAAGCCAAACAAGCTGAAGGGTTGCCGTACTATCTTTGCCGCCTGAATATCCAACAATCCAGGGAATTGAGTCAGCTGTATAAAGGTTGCGTACTGTATCCATCAAACCTTCGATGTCAGCCTTTGATATTATCGCGCCTTCTGGTGTAATTGCGCTATTGCTCTTATCAACAGTCATGCAGCTATTCCTTACCTGTTGTTTGTCGGAATTTGGCTTCTTTGGAACTTTCGTCGTCGTTCAAGGCAAGGCCGATTGACTGCTGTATTGCATTAGCGGCAAGAATTATTCCCGTTGACTTGCCAATAATCTTTCCGTCAATGTTTACAACCCTAAGTTTCCACATGGGTGCTGAACGGTTCCAGTCAATTTTGCGCAGAAGGCTGAGATAGCTAGCCATCTCAGCCTTGCTCATGTCCATCATTTTGCAGCCAACCCTGCCCAATGCTTGGATTAAAACGGATTGAGTTGTTATGCTACATTCTCGCAGTTCAAGCTTCTTTAACGAGCCTTCCTGGAGCTCAATCCAAGGCACCATGTTTTCGCATACTAATGTCCAAAAAATCACAAGGGTATTTAGTACTGTTTCTGAAATTTCGCGACCAGAAAGTGCTTTCACATTGGCTTTATAAAAAGAGTTAAGAGTGAAGAGCGATGAGGAAAATTTCCCGAGATTGTCTTTTTCTTTATCAATATATCGATCGAGAAAAGGAACGAGGCTTACGATTTTTCGAGTCGCTACTGCCATTTCGTCACGCGAGTCATAGAGCTCAGATATTGAGTTCGAAGTTCTAACAGCATGCTTATTCAAATCAGTAAACATCTGTTGACTTCTTTGCAGACCTTCATCGCCATACAGAACTATCGATATTGTCTCGTCGCCAAGTTCAGGAGAAGCGGCAATTGCTTCAAGAATAGCGGCAACGCGATGCTGTCCATCATTGATGAGAAATCGTGAATCCATTGAGACCTCAAGCGTTCCAAGGCCTTTGATGCCGCCATCCACGAACTCTGTGTCCCCATCAATTGAAGCAGCGAGCGCAGAAAACACGTAGTTGTCGGAATTACCCAGAATGTACTCTTTGATTTCTGGGATTCTTGACTCATTGAGTTTTCTCTGGGCTCGATACTCCGGCGGCACGTAGTCTTCTTCTCCCTGAAAGAGACGTGACAGCATTTTTAAGGGCACCATGGCAATGTAGTAGGGACGCCCTGCTTGGCGTCCCTTGACAACAGGAAATTTGTAAGCAAAGTCCATTTTTTACAATTCTCTCATAAATAGTCAGACTACGTAAGTATACTACTTACGTAGTCTGAGAAGCACTACGGCTTAGAAAAATCGGTTACAGTTTTTTATCTCGCAATAACTCCCAGAATGCCAAATCTCTCATGGGTGTTGGCTTTAATGCGTCGCCTAGCTTTACAATACTGCAGTGCTTTCCGAGTTTTTTTACTTCATTAAACAAGTAGTTCTCGTCTTCACTCCGCGCATCCGTATTAAACACAAACCGGATATCTGTCGGATCCAAATCTGCAACACTATGAACAACCCAAGTCAAAATGTATTTAGAATAATCCTCTTCCTTTGATTTAAAGTGTTTAAGAAACTGCGTTGACAGAATAGTGCCAACGCCAAATTCTCTGCCTTCTTTTAGGATCTTTTTTAAAGAAGGGAATCCCTGACTAAGAAAATTGTCAGCCTCGTCAACAAGAATCATCTTTGTAAGCTGGCGGAGATTTCCTTCTATTTCACTATGGCCAGCTGCGTGCATTTGAGAATAAAAAAGATCAACCATAATGCCTACAACCAAGTTCTGTATGTCTTGATCGTATCCCGATAAATCTATAACAGTTACTCCATTCAGAACATCAAATAGAGATTGCGTTTTAGAGGGATCGCTCTCAAATATCTCAAACTCATGAATTTTATCCATGATGGATGCAAGTGAATCGTTCTTTTTTGTTTCTTCATCATCCATGTAGAGACGATATACGGTTTCAAAAGTTGGAGGAACTTTATCCCAGGTCGAAGGATCTGATGGAATGATGCCTTTTGCCTCATAGGCATCGAGAATGAATCTTCTTAAAGTATTCTCTTGAATTGCTCCAAGCTTGGTATTTGCGCAAGCTTTGACAAGTGTATCCTTAAAAGTGTTGGCAATATGCTTGGGAAGCAACGGAAGCGAATTGTCGCTTTTGCATATTGAAAGAGGGTTGAAGGGCAACTTGTAAGGTCTATAGACCGAAGCACCTGTTACTTCAACAAAGTCTGTTTGGCTAAGATTGTAGTCACCCTTATAATCGAAGATAAGGATGCCTAAATTGCCTGATATGGGGTTGTTTTTCCGCTGGCAATACAGTTGAGCTATTAGAGATTTTGTAAATTGTGTCTTTCCGGTGCCCATTGTTCCGATAATGCCAGTATTTGTATGGAACAAGAGATCGGTATTACATGGCTCCCATATAACATCGCTTCCGTCGAGTAAGTTTTTACCAAAGTTAACGAATATTCCATCTCTAGTACCTTTTTCGCTTAGCTCAGATGAAATACCGGCTGAATCAGTAGTAATAACTAGATCAGGGTTGTCGGCGGAGGGATAATCCGTTTCTGCTTGATCAGCTAGGTCGTTCTCAGCCCCCTCACTTACCTGCTCTTCGTCAAAAAGTAACGAATAAACCTGGTCGTCAGAAGGGCCAACTGGTGACTCAAAATCATAGGGCCCAACAATGTTCAGCAATGATTGCATCGATCCAATTGTGACGTCAGGAATGAATGTCTCGGGTATCGCGAGAATGCGAATATTCTTGCGTGTGCCGCTAGTCATTGTAGTGACTGACGATGAAAATGCACATAATGTTCCTTTTGGCATATTCATATCATTTGCTTCAACGATGCGGTAATTCTCATTTTGAAGCGCCTCTTTACATTCGTGCATCACGAAGTCCCAATTAGCTGAATCGAGAACACCGTATGTCTTCATTTTCTCGGCGCTAATTAAAACCTTCTGCATAAAGGCATTTCGGGCAACTTTTGTAGAAAGAAGATTTTCAGTTCCTACATTTCGATAGGCCTTTATAAAATTGCCATATGTCTGAAGAGCCTGATCTACACCCTTATCGAGTTCGGTGGCAGTGCAGTTGCCAACTTTTACCTCAACCGGATGCAAGACCACGTCAAGTTCATTATTGTTTTTGCAAAGACCAACTAACAGGATATCGTCTGACATCGGCTCTCTATCGAAGCCAAGATTTTTCCAAGAGTTGATTTCTGTAGCCGCAGTCAATCCAAGACCTGTTGAGATACGAAGCATTTCCTCCAAGGAGAGAGGAACCCAAACAATTTGATCACTACAGTAATGCGCAAGGCTAGCTTTCACTGCCGCAAGCATGCTCATGCGTGACCTAGGTGTTTGCGTTCCGCTTGGATGCAAAAAACTAAGCAGCCAGGTTCCATTGAATGCATTTGCAAAATCGATTACATCTCGAACATGCCCACTGATTGATCCACTTGATATTCCAGAAAGAGCTTCTTCTATTACACCTTCGTATTGAGCGGTTTTTCGAGTTACCGTAATCGCATTGTATCCGTTAGAGGACTCGCGATCTTCATAATGAATAACGAGAAGCTTTCCATCGTCTTTGTCGTCTTCTGCGAAATGCATAGGATCAACTTTTGGATCTAAAAGTACGACCCAATTTGCTGATTTATAGACATCATCAAAGGCATTTTCGGCACATTTGCTTACAGCAACAGAAATCGTACTTTGACTCAATGAAGCTTGGCTATATGCGCCAGCATGCAATTGGTTGACTTTAGTAATTAGCGAAGTGTACTCGGTTGTGGGCATGTCTTTCGTACCGTAGCCTGTAACAAAAAAGCCAGATTGCTCGGTTGCGGAAGAAGTGGCAATTGCACCATTTAACATGATACCTGTATTAATTGTTCTTGAATCCGCATCGGTTCTTGGAATCAAACTTGTAGCGCCAGGAATAAATGCGATGTGGGCATATTCCTTATCTGCATCAAGTGTATGAAGAGAAAAGCTTAAGTGGCTTAAAAGAAGCGACAGGCATTCGTACTCACTAATTGTTTTCGGCCTTTTCTTTAGTAGTGATTTTTCAATCAAAAAAGAACGAAGGGTTTCTTTATCCAGTAAGTTTTCAAAAGCTGTGTATAAAAGTGGATCGCCATAGCAGTCAACGTGAATAGACAGTATTGCCTCAATAGGCTGATTTGCCTTGAAGAGTTCTCGAAAGAGATATTCGGTAATACCAACAAGAATGTCTTCACAGGTTCCTAGGTTATAGCATGCAATGCGCAGCGGCTTATTGCTTGCTGCCGAAAAAAGAAAACCAAAATGATTCAAGAAGTCTTCTATACGTTCTCTTGTGACGCGCGCAACGGTATCACCAAGAGCGCGTCCTTGCACGGATTCAATTTTATAATAGAAGGCCCACTCGGGCATAGCGGTGATGTCGGATGCCTCGTAGTATGCGTCATTAAAATAGATGTATGGAATTGTCTGATTATGAACAAGTCTCGCAATAGCCACATTCGCTAGATCAGATGAAGATTTATCCAGTAGGCCAATATTCCCAATGTTTTGCTGATAGGCGATATTTACAGGATGCAAAGAAGTAAATCTAATTTCATCAACATCTTGTGGCTTCAAACTGGAGTGCATGTAAATAATACCAATTTCGAGCAAACCTTCATAGTTATAGCTGCCTTCAGGAAGAGACATAACGGCTTCGCGATAGGCGTCAGTACACTCCGTTATCTCAGCTTTTATATCTGGATCGCCTATGAAAGCAAGACTGAGACAAATTCCCTTTTCTCGCAACTTTTCTAGTAGTGACAGAAAGGCTGACTCTACTCTTTCCGGAAGATTGCGAACCTTTCTTTCCGTTAGAACGCCGTTTTCGTAATCAGCGGAAAGCCAACCCTTCTTTACCATTGTAAATTCAGCCTCAAGGCGCTTTGTTAGGTCTGCGTCTTTAACAAAAAACTCAGAAGTACCGAGCTGGAGACGATTATCTGATATCCATCTGTAACTACGTTTTGCGATTGTCTTCTCACGATACAAATCAACAGCGTCGAGAGTACTAGGTAGTCTGACATCCTGTTTTACCGATAGGGGCACGCGACATCCACCGCAAACAACGTCAAAATGAACGTCAGCCATGGAATCATTCATTGCATCTTCGCCAATGACCAGCAAGAGTTGCTGGTCGTTATAGCATGTGTAGCACCCACCCTCATTTACGCTAATTGTGGCTCTATCATGTGCTGCAGGGTTGATCGACAATTTGCCATTGGTAACATCAATCAGAAGAGAAGGGCTGTTCTTTTTTTTGTAATCGATTGTGTATTTGGATGCAATCTCATCAAAATATTTACTCTTCGATTTAAGCACGGCGAACGATAACATATTCTTTTGTAGGGAGGCCCTCGAAAAGGTTGAATCGCTATTGAGGGAGATGGTAAATCTAACCCTAGCTTGGGTCGCCGTAATCTCCATATTGTCAGCGTTATATGCGTCTGTAAGAAACTGCTTTGGAACCGGGGAGCTGATGCCGAAAACAAACTCTACGGATGATGCATCCTCCGGCACAAAAGCAAGTACTTGTCGTTTTCTTTGTGCTGCCTTAGTCTCGCCATTCGTTTTAATGTAATAGATTTCAATTGGCATTTTCAGAGGATTGCCATCAACAAGATAAACGGCCTCTATGGCATCAGGCTCAAGTTCTATAGTAATGCTGTTCGGATTTCTCTTTCTGCTTGACTGCTCGTCTTTGAAGGTAATGCCGGTTTGCCAGTCAAGATCTTCTGATTTCTTTTTGAGAAGATCATCGACAAATTGTTTCTTATACTGCTCTCCGAGTTTTTCTTTAATTTCGTCCCGGCTAAAAGCTTGATCGATCTTCTCAAACGCATCAGCATTGTCGCCGAGACGCTCAAGCAGTTTTTTATCACCAAATCTTGCGCACGTATCTAGAGACGCTTTGTCGGGTAGCATCCTGAATGAGACAAAGTCGTCATCACAAACACCACCACGTTCGGCAATGCTCAAAAACGTCTCATAACCACTAACGGATGATTTATCGCTAAACCTATCATCCTCCATATTCTTCAACGCCTGATCTAGAAAAGTTCTATCACCAGGGGTAAAAGATTTCCCGCGAATAATCTCTTGTATGCTTAACTTTAAAGATTCTTCGTGAAATGGCATTCCTAGATCGGAAAGTAATTTTGTTGCAGAGCCTACAGTATCCAGTTTTTCCAATACAAGATAGACAGAAACATATCCAAGCTTAGGGATTTCGTTTCTTAGTGTTGCAAGATAATCAGCCTTCATCCCATCCTGCTGAAAAACAAATACAACCTTTGTTTCATGAAGATCAAGGGTGTAGGTATTAAAGGAGACTTCACCGTATTCATGTGTATACGTATACTCACCAAGTGAATCTTGTTCGATTAATAAGCTCTTAATTTCATTATTAATACCGTGAATCATTTCTGAACTGTCCAGACGAAGCCAATATCGCTCCCCCTTGGCAAGATTTTTTGAACGTAGAAAATGAATCAGTCTTTTAGCAATGGCTCTATAGAATTCGTTTGACATATTGCGTCTCCCCGCTGTCACTCTTTTTGTCTAACATGCTACGTTTTTCAAAGAATCGGGCGACTTCTTCTTTCGTCGTTTCGTCCATAAAAACGCCCCTGCGCTCAAACTGACCAAACAGCTCAGTCAGACTCATGGAGTCACGATGACCGATGGAAACTACGGTCAGTAGCAGAAGTGTATCGTCAGTAATATTGAGCATTATTCCGCTTCGTCCACGTCTTTTTTCGAAGCCAGAATCTCCTTGGCAAAACTCGCGATAGGAATTTGAATAGTCACCACGGGGTTTGTTTCGCTGTGTCTCAAATAATATTGTTCTAACAATTCTGTAAAGGTAATCGATCTCCTGTTCTACCGATTTACATTCGTCAGAAGGATGATCCAGCGAACTGAATAAAGTATCATCATCAAACTTCAAGGAAAGAAGAAAGTTGGAGGCATCTCTGATTTTTGACGCAACTCGTTCTTCGTCTTCTGGGTTTTGGCTAATAAATTCTTTTATGGCAATATAGTCGACCGGCTCTGCTGATGAAATATCGCCTTGCGTATTGAGTATTTCTAAGACACCCGCATGGATGAACATATCTTCAATTGCGGGTTCAAGCGTTTTAAACCCTTTCTTATAGCAAAGCCGTCCTTGCGTTGTCTTCTCCCAATCAAGCGCGAAATAGAGCTCAGCAATAGCATCCCTTGCGCCATTCATTCGCTTTGATACCGAAATGCAATTCTCGGCAATGAGAATAAAGAAATAGAAGTTAAGTAATGTTGGCAAGTATGTTTCTGCTAGCTTTTGATCTCCCAGTATCAACTTGAGATCTTCGAGGAATACACTTGAAAGTACTTTGTTTACAGCATAATAGGGTAGTTCCTGCTTTTGAGTTTCCTCCTCAAGAGGGACAACGCAATAGATTAGTCTTTCAATTACGTTGGCATTTCCATCAGAAGATTCAATAAAGCTTCTTGTTAACTTGCGAAGTTCAGTTTCGTTTTCGGTCATACTTGCCAGGTACCAAGCGCTTTTTTCTGAATTCGATGATCCATTGCTAGATAAGGCAATTCGATAATTTCCAGTGTTTGATTCATTGGTAAAAGTTGCAATTTCCCTTAAAGCGCCGTAGATCTGATTCTTGCATTCTCCCGGTGTGTCTTCTTCGATTAACGAAATTACTTCTTCAACAATAATAGGAGTATCTTTCTCCTTGCTTACAGTGTATCCACTAGCGCGTCTTAAAAACTGTCCGGGATTGATTTCTGGACTCGCGAGATGCGTAGTAAAAGGAAATAGCTTAAAGCTGATATCTTGACGATTAGAATAAACACCATTTTTGCCCTGTTTGTTCCTCATGTGTTCAACAGATGGCCCATAGTATTTCATCATTAAATCCCTTCGGCGCTAAACTCATCGTCTTCATCAAGGCGAATCTCAGCAAAAGGTCGTTTGCCACTCGATCTTCTTGCTAAACATAATTCTGAGCCTTTTGAACCCTGAGATAGCAATACTTCGTAGCTATTCTCAAATGAACTGAATAAGTTTTTATCCATTAAAGTAGGCTGGTAGCCTCTCTCAATCCGCATCAATAGGCAGAAAAGGTTGTAGTCGATTTGAAAGGTTACAAAATCGCCCGATTCTTTTTCCTTCAATGTTTCATCAATAAGAACATAGGGTCGGAACTTCTCGAGAGCGCAGTCAGGGCTATTCGTTAAGGCGGTCTTTCGGTGCTGCACTTTTACTTTTTGTAGAATTTGGATATCCCCATACGTTTTTAGTAACGAATATCCATTTGGATAATCGCCGTTCCAGTCTTCGATGGCTTTAGTAAGTGCTTTTTTTAAGTCCTTAAGCCCTTTGTTGTCTCCCGTGTTATATGCAAATAAAATTCTGGCGTACTCATCAACATACTCAACTCTTGATATCTTGTGTGTGCGTTCATCTGCCCCAAACGACAAATAGGCACAACGAACAATAAATCTAAGAATTTCAGACTTCATACTTGCGGTCTTTTTCGTATTACCTTGAAGATTATCTGGCTTAAAACCTGTGAATTTTCTTAATGATGTCTCATAGGGTGTATCCGAAATATATGGAATCATTTCATTAATAAACTCAGAAGAAGCCTGCAACTTAATAGCAAGTTCATCTACAAATCCTGATAGATCATTAATTGGATCAAGTGATGCCGCCTTGCCCATAAGCTCGTCTTTCGCCATTGAAGAATAGAGCAGCTGTGGGGTGGTCATGCTTAGATATTTCGAAGCAAAAGCGTTTACGTCAGTGGCTGAAAGTTTTGAAAGCTCATTTATATCGAAAACGGGAGAAACAATTAAATCATATATGAAATTCAGTATCGCTCTTGTAGTAATAACACAACATTCTCTGAGGGCAATTTCAACAAGAATCTTTGAAATAGAACGCTGGACCAAAGGAGATGTCATAAAATCATAATTATGCCTAACAGGACAAATCGATTTATCTGCCTGACATGCCGAACATGCTTTTTGAGCCGATTGATAGAAATAATTTTCCTGATTATCAGCAAAAACCTTTTTAAAAAGTTCATCGATAAAGTCGGTTTTAATTTTGCCGTCTTCGAGCGTAAAGACTTGGTAATCAGAAAAATCAATTGCGCGGAAAGCCGTTTCTTGAGATTCGTCAGTATGGGAAATACCGGTTTTTAGCAATCCACACTGATCAACATATGCTTTTAGCCTAGTAAAGTTTGCCCCCGACGGCTCTTCAAGAAACCGGGAGAGCAATCCTAAATTGATAGCGATAATAATCTTTTCATCGCCACCATCGTCAAGATTATTATCATTAAATGCTCGTAGTGCATCTGCGAGGGTTTCTGGCGCTGTTCTGTTCGGCGCATCGCTTTCTGTTGCATCATTTCTTGTCGTATAACCATCAAGGAAAGAGCCATCGCTTACATTTTTCAAATACGAAAGCATATGGGATTTACCGTCTCCGGCGCTTCCGCATAGCAATATCAGAGATTTTTTTCTTTGCGAACTTTCTTCTTTAAGAATCTTTATTAGATGATCCTGAATGGGCCTATCAACATGAAGATAGCGAGATTGATCACTAAATTCTTCGAGAAAGTCAACTGATTCAGCCGAATGCTTTTGGAGCTGGTGAAGAGTTTCAATAAAAGAGCACCCCATGCTA
>ENA-ORSX01001195-ORSX01001195.1-human-gut-metagenome-genome-assembly--contig:-NODE-1195-length-20118-cov-2.790311_pt1 | contig 20118 bp, 19 predicted proteins | sample MGYA00241904_ERZ509172 | MGnify/ENA primary metagenome ERZ509172 (study PRJEB26280, sample SAMEA2338795) | human gut metagenome | biome: human gut; feature: human-associated habitat; material: faeces...
CAGGATGCAATCAACATGATTGATAAGGAAGAGGTGAAGGCATAATGGGTATTTTTTCAAAATTAAAGCAGACATTTTCATCCAAAAAGGATGGAGATCGCTATCTGAGCGGTCTGGATAAATCAAAAAAGTCGTTTTCAGAACGCATTCGGAAGCTGGCACTTGGCTTTACCGGCGTCAACGAGGAGTTTCTGGAGGATTTGATGGTCGTACTGCTGGAAGCGGATATCGGCATTAAAACAGCACAGAAAATCGTGGATGAGGTCGAAAGCCGTGCGATGGATCAGAAGCTGAAGAGCTTTGATGAAATCAGTGAGTGCCTGATTGAGGTTATGCATGAGCTGTATGCCAGTGTTGAGGACGAGGATTTCCATAAAAATGAAGATGGTCCGACGGTCATTTTGATGGTCGGCGTCAACGGCAGCGGGAAAACGACAACGACGGCAAAGCTGACAAAGCTGTTTCAATCAGAGGGCAGCAGCGTTGTACTTGCGGCAGCGGATACCTTCCGTGCCGGCGCGATCGACCAGCTGGCAAAATGGGCGGACCGTCTGGGTGTGACCTGCATTAAGGGAAGAGAAGGCGGCGATCCGAGTGCTGCACTAGTGGATGCCTGCCGCTATGCGAAGGAGCATGGCATGGATTATCTGATCGGGGATACCGCAGGACGTTTGCAGAACAAAGCAAATCTGATGCAGGAGCTGAGCAAGATGCGCAGAGTTATCGAACGGGAAATTCCGGGAGCACCGCATGAGGTGTGGCTGGTGCTGGATGCCACAACCGGACAAAACGGAATTTCACAGGCACAGATTTTTCTGGAAACAACGAAGGTAAGCGGTATTATACTGACCAAGATGGATGGTACGGCAAAGGGTGGCATCGTCATTGCGATACGCGATCTTTTGGGACTGCCGGTAAAATACATCGGACTCGGTGAGAAAGAGGACGATCTGCGCCCGTTTGATATTGATTCCTATCTGTACGGTCTGTGCGAGGATATTTTACAGCATGATTGATCAGATGGAACGGATGAATGCGCTTCTGGATGCCTATGAACAATTGCTGACAGAGAAGCAGCGGGAAATCCTGAATCTGTATTACAAGGAGGATTTGTCGTTTTCCGAGATTGCGGAGAATCTGCACATCAGCCGTGCGGCTGTCAACGATCATATCAAGCGCAGCACGCATATTCTTGCGGAATACGAAAAAAAGCTGCATCTTGTGCAAAATTATGAAACAAGAAGCAGGATTTATGATAAAATGAAAACAGTCGGAAACGATGCGATACGAAAACTGGTAGAACAGCTAGAAAATTTAGAATGACTTTAGGAGGATAACATGTCAAAAATTATTTCAGTGAACGCAGGGAGTTCATCATTAAAGTTTCAGTTATTTGAAATGCCGAGCGAGGAGGTTCTGACAAGCGGAATCGTTGAGAAAATCGGATTTGAGGATGCCATCTTTACCATCAAGGTGAACGGAGAAAAAATTAAGAAGGTACTGCCGATTCCGGATCACACAAAGGCAGTCAGCATGCTGCTGGAAGCGCTGGTGGAGTATAAGATTGTAAACAGTCTGGATGAAATCACCGGTGCGGGACACCGTGCTGTACACGGCGGGGAAATTTTTAAGGAAAGTGTACCGGTAACGGAAGACGTTGTAGAAAAATTTGCTTCCTTAAACGATTTGGCACCGCTGCATAACCCGGCAGGTCTTGTCGGATACAATGCATTTAAAAATAATCTGCCTAACTGCAAGCACGTCTTTGTGTTTGATACGGCATTCCATTCCACAATGCCGAAGGAATCCTATATCTATGCATTGCCGATGAAGTATTATGATGAATACAAGATTCGCCGCTACGGCTTTCATGGAACAAGCCATAAGTATGTGTCCCTGCGCTGCGCAGAGCTGATGAACAAAAAGGTGGAGGATACGAAAATCATTACGTGTCATCTGGGAAACGGAGCAAGCATTACAGCAGTTGACGGTGGTAAATCCATCAACACCTCCATGGGCTTCACACCGCTTGCGGGTGTTATGATGGGGACACGCTGCGGTGACATCGATCCTGCAATCGTAACATACATTATGAAAAAGACTGGTGCAACTCCGGATGAAATGGATGATATCATGAACATGCAGTCCGGTATGCTTGGTGTCAGCGGCATCAGCTCCGATGCACGTGACATTGAGGATGGCTGCAAGGAAGGGAATCCGGCAGCACTTCTGACAGCAGAGGTATATGTAAACCGTGTCATCAATGTTGTCGGCGGCTACTACGCACAGCTTGGTGGTGCGGATGCGATCGTCTTTACCGGAGGAATCGGTGAAAACGACACCAACATGCGTAAAATGATCTGTGACCGTCTGTCAGCGGCATTCGGTATCCAGCTGGATGAAGAATTGAATGGAAAGACAAGAGGCAAGGAAGTCCTGCTGTCCACTGCGGAAAGTAAGGTAGCGGTATGGCTGATTCCGACAAATGAGGAACTCATGATTGCCCGTGATACATACCGTCTGATTGCGTAATTATGAATACCGACATTTTATTTGAGCTTGTCGAACAGTATGATATCATTACGATTTACCGCCATGTGTCTCCCGATGCGGATGCCCTTGGTGCACAGTTTGGACTGAAGCAGTGGATACAGGAAACATATCCGCAAAAGCAGGTGTATGCGCTGGGCAGGGATGCCGGCAGCAAGCAGTCATTGTTTCCGCAGATGGACGTTGTCCCTGATGAAACCGTCGCTGCCTCTCTTGCCATCATTCTGGATACGGCAAACGGTGCCCGTGTGGATGATGATCGCTGGAGTAAGGCGGCACGTACCCTGAAAATCGATCACCACATCGTCGTTGAGAGCTTTGCGGATGTGGAGGTTGTCGAGGATTTGTTCGGGGCAACGTGTGAAATGCTGGCCTATATGTTTGAACAGAAGCAGCTGCGGCTGTCAGCAACCTGTGCACAATATCTGTACGGCGGCATTATTGCGGATACCCTTCGCTTTTCCATTGCGACCATAAAGCCGAGAACGCTGCGTACGGCAGCCTATCTGCTGGAAATGGGCGTGGATGTAAAAAAAGCCAACGAGGATCATTTCTCCACCTCCTATCGGCTCTATCGCTTTGAAAACTATATCCGCAGCAATGTTTCCCTGCTGGAGGGACATGTTGCCTATATGATCATTAACCGCGAGGACTATGAGCGTTTTCAGCTTACCTTTAACGAAGCAAAGGAAAAGGTGTTTGTGCTTGGCGGCGTGGATGAATTTGAAGCATGGGCGCTGTTCACGGAAAAAGAACGGGATGAAAACGGCAGACGTATTTACAATGGCAGTCTTCGTTCCAAGAACCGCACGATCAATGATATCGCAAACCGGTATCAGGGCGGCGGACATCGCTTTGCCTGCGGAGTAAAGGGTTTGTATGAGGAAACGATACAGGAGCTGCTGCAGGAGCTTTGTGAGCGTGTAAACGAATAGAAAACAGGCAGTGTACGAGGGTATGCTGCTTTTTCTTATTTGCTTTTGGAAAGTTGACTATAAGAGGTTGTGAGGATGGTGCAGGCTATGGTAAAATTTAAGACAAAGAAAGAGGGATTGGATGGATACGATATTTTCATATGAATTGCGAAGAGAGCAGCCGCTCAGTACAGAAGAAAAACAGAGGATTCGTGTGATTCTGAACGCATACCGCATCCCGGAGGAACAGCTCTCTTCATGGAACGGGGATTCCTGCTCTTTGCCGTTGTTTCGCTGCTTTGAAGTGCCACTGCTGTATAGCGAGCATATTCGAATAGCAGACAGTGAAACAGCATATACAGCGGCAGCCCACTGGTGCTGTATGCTGGATGCCCTGCAGGAGGCATTGTCCGGTGTTGTTATATCCGCAGTGATGCAGGAGGCGGTTGTGCACGATGCAGAGCATGGCTTTCTGATTCCCTCTATGGACAGGGAAGCGTTTCTGCGATGCAAAAGGCAGGAGCGTGTGGAAGCTGCTTTGGACAGTCCGCAGTCGGAAGAACCGGTTTTGTTCACAGAGCAGGCACCTCTATACGCAACCAGGCTGTATCTTAAGCCTCTTTTACAACAGAAAATTGAACAGCAGGTTGCTGCATTTGAAGCCAGACTGCAAATCCTTCTGCCTGCCTGCTATCGTGATTTTTTGATTCGCTACAACGGAGGTGCTGCAACGGATACATATTTCTATATGGAGAATGCAGGGGAAACCGTATATTGTCTGGATCGGTTTTACGGCTTTCATGAGGGGGATACAGGCTTTCCTGCTATGTCAAGGTGCCTATGGTTTACAGAACTGCTGGAACAGGGCTATCTTTGTATTGCAGGGGATGCCTTTGGCAACCATATCGTGCTGCGTATTCGTGAAAATGGCTATGGCGGGGTTTTCTTTTACGCGCACGACAATATTCCCCGTTTTCATGCATTGAGCAGTGATTTCTTTCATTTTATGATGCAGGTGCAATCGCATATTGATGTACTCCAGCCATCGTCTGCACTCACACAGGTATATATTTGCAGGCTGGAGGATGACAGTCAGGATGCACGTGTACAAAAGCGCCCGCTGGATGTATTTCTGGAGGGGGAGATGGCAGCGGATAAGGCAGAAAGGGTGCAACAACTCATGGAAGAGGCAGAGCCGCGTATAGAGGGCTTCCTGCATTTTGACACCTTTGCATTCCGCCTTGCTGTAATAGAGGAGCTGATGTATGTGCAGAAGCTTCTTCCTTCCTTTGAGCTTTATGACAAACTGTATGAACTGCATGTGGATCCGGAAGGGGATTTCCGTTATCACGGTCCCTTGCTGTATGCGCTTCGTTATTTCAAGGAGCTAAGGATACCCGTGGCATTGGCAGAGCATGTGGAATCTCTGACACTGGATGGAGGAAATGAGATTTATGGACAGATCATGCTGGAGTGGGACGGCGAGTATTCCCTGTTTGATATCGCGGACGTGAAGGAGCGTGAGCTGAAGCAGTTTGGAAATCTGAAGCAGGTCGCTGTAAACGGGCTCGCGGAGCCTGCCTTTGTACGCAGTCTGCGTATGCAGGGAATCCGCGTAACCGATCGCTTTGACGAGCAGGATTATGCTTGTGAAAAGCTGCAGCACCTTCTGACAAACTGGGAAACCTGCTGTGTTTATGCTGAGCGAAGTGATGCGGCAGCACAGCTGCTTGCTGCCCTTCGCTATTGCATGGGAGGTTACTATAAAGAGCTGTTTCATCCATCCTTGCAGCACTGGGAACAGCTGCATGAGCCCGGTGTGGCGAAAGATACGCTTTCAGAGCTTGCGAAACAGCTGCAGACGCTCGGACTCACCCTTATGCGGTATGAGCCGGGTATAGAGGGCTGCTGTCTGCTGGTCACAAGAAATATTACGGCCTGCATTGCTCTTTTGAAAAAAGACGCTAGGTATACACTTGTTCAGCATTGCGGTGTATGGAGCATCAAGGAAACGAATCAGCCAACCCTGACACGGACGCAATCCGATACAGATCCGGGGGGTTCCCAAAGACAGGAGGAAGACGGACAGATATGCAGACCGCAGCCGGAAATGAGAAAGCAGATGAGTCGTATGCAAAAGCGGGTGCTGTTTGCCGTCTGTGCTGCTGTGCTGGGAGGTATTGCCCTTTTCATCATCAATTCCATTCTTGTATCCAATCAGGAAATGATATGGGATGAAAATCTGAATTACGATTATCAGGTGGTATGCAAGGGCAATGTCGGGGATTGTCAGCTGCGCAGCAGTGATGGAGTCCTGTATTTCACGCAACCCTTTCAGGAAAGCGAGCCGACCTATTCTTCTCTGCTTGCCGTAAGAGAATATAATAACAGGAATTATGACCGCATCTATGATGTTACGCAGAGGAAATTTCTCCACGGAGATTTTCTGCATGTGCGTGTTGTAGAGCTGAAGGAGGACGGGGAGCCTATGGAATACAGGGGTTTGCTTGCGACAAAGGATAAGAAAAATTATATGCTCTACAGTGAAAAGCATAAAAACGGCATCAGGGTGAAGCCGGATACCTATGGTTCTGTGGGCTACGGCCCCTTTGATGTTGATACAGGAGTTGAATGGAATGACTGAGAAAGGAGGACGCGCTCATGTCCATACTTGGAATTGATCTGGGCACAACCAATTCACTGGCCTGTGTTTGGAAAGGGAAGGAAGCGATATTGATACCGAATGCATTTGGAAGCTATCTGACACCCTCTGTTGTCAGCTTTCTGGAAAACGGAGAGGTGCTGGTTGGGGAGGGGGCTAAGCAGCGGCTGCATACGCATCCTTCACTGACCTTTGCGGAGTTCAAACGCTGCATGGGAACGGATACGGTGTATACGGTCCATGGAAAAACGTATTATCCGCAGGATTTAAGCGCCATGGTGATTCGCAAGCTGGTGGAGAATGCCAGTGTATTCCTGAATGAGAGGATCGAGGAGGCAATCATCAGTGTTCCGGCCTATTTCAATGATGATCAGCGCTGGGCAACCAAAATTGCCGGACAGCTTGCCGGTATCCGTGTGGAGCGTATCATCAATGAACCCAGTGCGGCAGCCTTATCCCAGCACATCCAGCAAACGGAAGAGGATATGCTTGCGCTCGTTGTGGATTTCGGTGGAGGAACATTGGACATTTCCATTGTCGAGGCTTTTGATAATATCGTGGAAATACGGGCCATCAGCGGGGATAACCATCTGGGCGGCAGTGATTTTGATGAAGCAATCATGGATTGCTTTCTTGAAGAAAACGGGTTGCAGAGAAAGGAGCTGCTCCCGCAGGAGCTGGCACTTTTGAAAACCGGGGTGGAAAGGGCCAAGATGCTGCTGAGTGTCCGTAAGGAATACAGCCTGCAGCTTTTCCTGCATCAGAAAAACTGCTGTATGGAATTAAACCGCGGGAAAATGACAGCTATCTGTATGCCTCTTTTACAGCGCATGCAAAAACCGCTGGAGCGGGTGCTGAAGGATTCTGAGATATCCCTGCAGGAGCTGCAGAAGGTCATTCTGGTTGGCGGCAGCTGTCGTATGCCAGCTGTTATACAGTATCTGGAGTTTTTGCTGAAGCGGGATGTAGAGCTGGTGCATGAGCCGGATCAGGCTATTGCAATCGGCTGTGGAACAGCGGGAGGCATCAAGGAGCGCTGCTCGGATATACGGGATGTACTCTTGAGTGATATCTGTCCATTCACACTCGGTTTGGCTGTTTACGATGATGGAGCGAGGGATTATGTGATGGAACCGATTATTGAACGCAACACGGCCTTACCCTGCAGTGTAAACCGCATGTTTTCCTATCGCAGCACAAGCGGAGAGCTGCAGACATCGATCCTGCAGGGGGAGCACCGCAAAGCGGCAGCCAATCTGGTCGTGCGGACAGTGCGTATAAAAGTACCTAAGACAAGCGAAGAATATCAGCCGATTTCCGTCCGGTTTACCTATGATATCAACGGACTTCTGGAGGTGGAAACAAATACCTTCCATGAAGAGAGCGCAAGTCGTGTCGTGATACAGAACCGCATGAACCGGATGAGCGAGGAGGAGGTTCACCAGCGCCTACGGGAGCTGCAGGCATATAAGTTGCCATCACAGGAAAAAGAGGTATACCGGCACTTGCTGGAACGCGGAGAGCGCATGTATTCTGAAAGCATCGGAGAGAAACGCATGCGGATTGCCGCCCTGCTGGAGGAATTAGAAGCAGCGCTGCAGCAGGAACAGCCACAGCATATTCGTGAGGTCTTTCGAAGGGTGAAATCTGCCCTTGATGAGTGGGAAGCGGATGCTGTGAGCTTCTTCAGTTAGGAGAGCATATGGAACTGGAACAGATAAAAGGGTTGTTGGACCTTGTGAACCTAGAGGATATTACCGCAATAAAAAAAGCCTATGCGAAGCAGGTGAAGCTGCATCATCCGGAGGAGGAACCCCAGGCATTTCAGCTGCTGCAGACAGCCTATCGTGAAGCTGTGCAGTATGCGCAGGCACAGCGCGCAGGACATGCCATCAAAGTGAACGTGCTGCAGGAGAAAGCAGAAGAATCAAATGACGAATCGTTTGAGGCTGTGTCTGCGGGATCCGTGTCTTCCTGTGAGGGGCTGGTACAGGCAGCACCAAAAACGACAGATGAGCGGATCGAAGAGCTGCTGCAGGCACTGCAAAGCGGCAACACGCTTGCAGTAAAGAAACAGCTGCAAACGGCACAGCGGCTTGCGTTGTTGCAGGATACAGCATTTCTAACTGCGCTGAGTGAAGGACTGCAGAATCAGGTGAATCTGCTTTCCTATGCGATGCGGCAAACGCTTATCCGGGCGTTTCATCTGGCAGCCGGCACAGCAGGAGCTGTTAAGCAGTATCCGGCAGGGGATACCGGATTTTCAGTCGTATCGTCACTCCTGCAAAAGAGATACGGCATATTTGCTGGATACATGGCGCGCGCTTTGTCAAAGCAGAGAGGAAGATAGCGAAGCTTGGCTGGAATTTCTGAACCACAAACACTGGACAAAGGATACCGTGGATGAGCTGACAGCGGAAAAAATTCTGGCACTGGAAATGAAAAAATGCTATGCGCACAGCAGTGCGGTGGCGGGGAAAATCTATTCCTTTCTGCATATCCGAGATCATCTCGCTCAGGACCCCGCACAAACCTATGCAAAGCTGAAGGAGCTGTTGAGTAAGGATGCCTCCTTTACACAGCAGAACTTCATCAGCTGGAGGAACCATGTACAGAAGCAGGCACTGCAATTCTTTGAGCTCTCCCATGAAGACAAGGGAGCTGAGGTATGGGAAGAATGGCTGCATAAGCAAAGCTTGGATAAAGCGGATCTGTATCTGCTGGAAAGGCTATCTTATTATGCGAAACGTCACCATTATAAAAAAGAGGTAAGAAATCTCCTGTTTTCTTATTTTGAGCTGGAAACAGCGGATACACCGGCAAAGCAGAGTCTGCGTAAAGCAATTCTGGAGGAACCGCCGGCATATCGCAGAAAAAAACAGATGCTTCTGCTGCTTGCACTGCTTGCTGCTTTATCTGCTGTACTCATACCGGCCCTATTAGGTCGGGCACAGGAACAGCGGAAAGCGGAGGATAGAAAACAGGAGGAGCTGCGAAATATACAGCAGGAAATGCTGGAGGAATCACAGCGGAAATCGCAGGAGCAGCTGGAAGCATTACAAAAGAAAATAGAAGCTGGCAATCAGTGAGCTGAAGCGGTCAAGGGCTGCTGCAAACACCATCCCGTCCATGCTGCGGATAATTATAAGGAATCATCACCGTGACTGAGGTCATGGTTTTCTTTACGCAAGCTTCCAAAAGAAATTGAGCCAACAGGATGTGCCTGTGGCTAGCATTGGACACGATCGCCGTAAAACTTCAGAAACCATGGTCACGCCCGTATTAAGAAGCATAAAAATATGATAAAATAAAGAAAGAGACGAGGTGTTGAGAATGAGTGTCCACTTACATGTGCGAAGCTGCTATACCCTGCTGCAGAGTACCCTGACGATTTCCAAAATCGTTGCGGCAGCCAAGCGCTGCGGTTATACAGCGGTCGCATTGACTGACAAGCATGTCATGCATGGTGCCATGGCGTTTTATCATGCATGTAAAAAAGAACATATCAAGCCGATTTTCGGGATGGAAGTGGACGTGCTGGAGCAGGAGGAGCTGTATGGCTTTGTCGTTCTTGCGAAAAATGATGCCGGCTATCAGAATCTGCTGAAGCTGTCCACCTGGCTGAATACCGGAGAGGAAAGACGCATACCGGATTTGGATACGCTCGCCTATTATGCAAAGGACTGCATTGTTTTGACAAACGGTGATCAGAATCAGATGGAAACTCTTATCGTAAAGGAGGAGCTGGATCTTCTGCGCCACTGGCTGAAGCTGTGCAGGAAGCAGTTTGCCGATTTTTATGTATCCATAGCACGCAATGATTCCGGCCTGATGGAAAAGAAAAATCCGGTCTTAAAGCAGCTGTGCGAGGAGCTGGATATTCCCTGTACGGCATTGTCCCGCGTTTATTTCGAACGGGAAGAGGATGAGGAGAGCTATAAGACGCTGTGTGCCATCAATCAGGGCGTATCGCTTCATGATAAAATGCTGAATTACAGTCCGCGCCGTTATTTCCGCAGCCCGCAGGAAATGCAGGAGCTGTATGAGGAGGCGGAGCTGCAGATGAGTGATCGTATTGCAGCACAGTGTCAGGTGGAGATGCAGCTGCCAAAGGCTGTGCTTCCGAAATTTCAAAACAAATACGGCGTAAGCAGTGAGGAATTCTTACGCAGTCTTTGTCAGAAGGGGTTGCAGAAGCGTATGCAGTACCAGCCGATTTCATCCGTATACCAGCAGCGTCTGGACTATGAGCTGGATGTTATTATCCGCATGCAGTATGCCGATTATTTTTTGATCGTCTGGGACTTCATCCGGTTTGCGAAAACACAGCATATTTATATCGGTCCCGGACGAGGAAGTGCTGCCGGCTCCCTGGTAGCTTACTGTCTTGGTATCACGCATGTGGATCCGATTCGCTATCATCTGCTGTTTGAACGATTTCTGAATCCGGAACGTATTTCCATGCCGGATATCGATACGGACTTTCCGGATAACCGCCGGGATGAGGTGATTCATTATGTGGAGCAGCTGTATGGCAAACACAGGGTATCCCATATCATCACCTTTAATACACTGGCGGCGAAGCAGGTGCTGCGGGATGTGGGAAAGGCGATGGAAATCAATCCCCGTCAGATCGACCGCCTGTGTAAGCTGGTTCCCAATGTAATCAAGGTGACACTGGACTATGCATATCAAAATGATGCGCGCTTCAAGGAGCTGATCAACAGCGGAGAAACGATGCGCCGCCTGTATGCGACTGCCCGAAAGCTGGAGGGACTGCCGCGTCATGCCTCTCTGCATGCGGCAGGTATCGTGTTTTCCGATGAAGCCATTGAGCAGGTGTGTCCGCTGATTGATGTGGATGAGGGTGTTTGTGCCACACAGTTTACAATGGAATATCTGGAGGAGCTCGGTCTGATCAAAATGGATTTTCTGGGATTGAGGAACCTTACCATCATCGATGAAATCGTACAGCATATCAATGCGACAGCGGATAAACAACTGGATATCATGCGGATACCGCTGGATGATGCCAAGACCTATGCGCTGATACGCGCGGTGGATACGGTGGGAGTCTTCCAGCTGGAGAGTGAGGGGATGAAAAATCTGATACGGAAAATGCAGCCGGACTGCTTTGAGGACATTGTCGCAACGATTGCATTGTTTCGTCCCGGTCCCATGGAAAACATTCCGGAATATCTGGATCGCAGAGAGCATCCGGAAAAGGTCGATTATATCCATCCCAGCCTGCAGCCGATCTTACAGAATACCTATGGTATCATGATCTATCAGGAACAGATCATGCAGGTTGCACAGACAATGGCCGGCTTCACCCTTGGTAAGGCGGATAATCTGCGCAAGGCCATCAGCAAGAAAAAGGGAGAGGAGCTGCGCAGAATGCAGGAGGAATTCATACAGGGGGCACTGCATAAGGGCTATGATGAGGCTCTGGCACAGAAGGTGTATGCCCTGATTATGAAATTTGCGAATTACGGCTTCAACCGTTCCCATTCCGTGGCCTATGGCATGATTGCCTATCAGCTGGCGTATCTGAAAGCGAATGCACCGCTGTATTTCTTTAACAGCCTGTTGAACAGTGTGATCGGTTCGGAGACAAAGACAAGTGAATATGTATTTGAGGCACGTAAGCGGCATATCAAGATTCTGCTGCCGGATGTCAATCGTTCGTACAATCAATATGGAATCGAGGACAATGCGCTGCGCTTTCCGTTTGTCGGCATTAAGGGTATCGGCAGTGCGGTGTCATCACTGATTGTCGAGGAACGAAATAAAAAGGGCGAATTCCGTGATTTCTTCGACTTCACCGCACGTATGAATGGGAATAAAATCGGTAAAAAAACCATTGAAATCCTGATTAATGCAGGGGCGCTGGACTGCTTTAAGGTCGGGCGTGCGAGTCTGATGGCATCACTGGAGGATGCACTTCGCTATGCGGATCTTGTGAAAATCGAGGATGTGGATCAGGTGCTGTTTGACTTTGATCTGGTATCCAAGCCTGCTATGACAATGATGAGGGATAATGCAGCGATTCGCGCGGAAAAGGAAAAGGAGGCCATCGGCTTCTATCTGTCGCGGCATCCGATTGCGGATGTACGCAGCCGCATGGGAAAGGAGCTTCCGATTTTGATTTCACTGCCCAAGTACAAGGGACGCTATGTGAAATTTGTTTGTCTGGTGGATCGCTGCCGTCAGTACCGTACAAAAAACGGCGATATGATGATGTTCGTCATCGGCAGTGATGAAACAGGAAAATTTGATCTTGTCTGTATGCCGAATATATACCGCCAGCATGCGGATGATCTGGTCAAGGGGAATTATCTGTATGTGGAGGGAATCGTGGACAAGGAAACCAGCTGTCTGGTCAAGAAGCTGACAAGGATAGAAAAGGAATGAAGGAGCAGGAGTGTGCATATGGTAACCATTGATACAGCAGAGGAAGCGGATATTGCAGAACTGGCACAGCTGGAGGCGTGCTGCTTTCCAAAGGAGGAGGCGGCGGATGAAGCGGCGCTGCGCAGACGTGCCAAGACTTTTCCGGAAAGCTTTCTGGTCATGAAAAAGGATGGCGTCATCATCGGCATGATCAATGGCTGTGTAAGCAATCAGCAGGTGATCTGTGATGCGATGTATGAGGATGAAAGCCTGCATGATCCCTATGGCGCCTATCAAACGGTCTTCGGTCTGGATGTGCACCCCGCTCATCAGCATCAGGGGTATGCAGGGGAGCTGATGCAAGCTTTGATTGAGACAGCGAAGAAGGAGGGAAGAACAGGTATAGCTTTGACCTGCAAAAAGCATTTGGTAGGTTTTTACGAGCAGTTTGGCTTTCATAATATGGGAGTGAGTGCTTCTGTTCACGGCGGTGCAGAATGGTATGATATGCTGCTGTGCTTTGCGTGATACAGACCGAACAGGCATCATGGAGTTGCTTACTGCTGCAGGATGTGCAGTTGTAATCACAACATAAAGGGGAAGGTGCGCTTTGCGTTTAAGAATTGCTGTATGCAGCCCTGTATGCTCGTACTCAAATTGCAGATATTGGCAGAGGAAAAGGGGAAAACAAAACTGCCGTATGACAGTGATCTCATACAGAACGGAGCGCTCTCTAGGGTATCCTTGATGAACCTGTTATTTTGAGGCGCATATAATGTATGCATGTTTGCATCATGTAAAAAAATGAAAAAAGTGTTGCGTTAAAAAGCTGTTTATGGTAACATAACCATGTTGTATGTCCTCCCGGATTTACAACCGCTCAGAACAGGGTTTAAGTATGGAAATCATCACCTTGCATGGCGAGTCTTAAATTATTTAGAAGGAGGTGCGATTTATGTACGCAATCATTGAAACAGGCGGAAAACAGATCCGTGTAGAAGAGGGTTCCACAATCTTCGTAGAAAAGCTGGACGTTCAAGAAGGCGAAGCTGTTGTATTTGACAAGGTAGTCGCTTACTGCAACCGTTCTCTTCGTGTTGGTACTCCATATGTAAAGGGAGTTAAGGTCAACGCAAAGGTTGAAAAGCAGGGAAAAGCAAAGAAGATCATCGTCTACAAATACAAGGCTAAAAAAGGTAGCTCACACCGCAAGCAGGGACACCGTCAGCCTTACACAAAACTGACAATCGAATCAATCGAGGCTTAATGTATGGTAAGAGTCCATGTAAAGCGGCATCAGGGTATTATACAGGAAGTGGAAATCAGAGATCATGCAGGCTATGCAGATGCCGGTCAGGATCTGGTATGTGCCGGAGTGAGTTCCATAGCTGTAGGAATGATGAATGCTTTAGATGAGATGGTGCCTGAAGCATGCGACTTCGTTTTGAAGGAAGCATACATCAAAATTGAAACGATCCTGCCAGATGCTACAGCAGGTATCCTGTTACAGGGAATGTATTATCAGCTGTCAACCATGCAGGAAAGCTATGCAGACTATATTACAATAAACGATCAGGAGGTGTGATTATGAAATTTGTATTAGATATTCAGCTGTTCGCATCCAAAAAGGGTGTTGGTTCTACAAAGAACGGCCGTGACTCCGAATCCAAACGTCTTGGAGCAAAACTGGCTGATGGACAGTTCTGCCATGCAGGAAGTATCATTTACCGCCAGCGTGGTACGAAAATTCACCCGGGAACAAACGTTGGAAAAGGTGGAGATGACACGTTATTCGCAAAAGTGAATGGTGTTGTAAAATACGAACGTTTAGGTAAAGACAAGAAAAAAGTGTCCGTTTACCCACAGGCGTAATGAAAAAATCCCCGGTATGGGGATTTTATTTTTGAGCAGGATAACAGAAGGAGACAAGGAGGTGCCTGAATGTTTATAGATCGTGTAAAAGTACATGTGAAGGCTGGAAAAGGCGGAGATGGAATCGTTGCTTTCCGGCGTGAAAAATATGTTGCCTACGGTGGTCCCAGCGGCGGAGACGGCGGGGCTGGCGGTGATGTCGTTTTTATGGTCGATGAAGGAAAGACAACACTGCTGGATCTGCGCTACAACCGCAAGATGGCTGCAGAGCCGGGCGGGAACGGAAAGACAAAGAAAATGCATGGTGCCGATGGGGCAGACTGCATTATCAAGGTGCCGCAGGGTACGCTTGTAAAGGATGAGAAAACCGGAAGAATTCTGGCGGATCTCACACGCAAGGGACAAAAGGAAATCATCGCCAAGGGCGGAAAGGGCGGCCGCGGCAATTTCCACTTTAAATCCAGTAAAAACACGGCACCTCAGTACAGTGAGCTGGGCGCACCGGGGGAAGAACGTGATATTATGGTCGAACTGAAGGTGCTGGCGGATGTCGGACTGGTTGGCTTCCCATCTGTTGGGAAATCCACATTGCTGTCCGTTGTATCCAAGGCGAAACCGGAAATCGCGGAATACCACTTTACAACGCTGGCTCCGAATCTGGGGATGGTGCAGGTTCCGGATGGCAGAAGCTTTGTCATGGCGGATCTGCCCGGACTGATTGAAGGAGCGAGTGAAGGAAAGGGGCTTGGACACCAGTTTCTTCGTCATATCGAACGCTGCCGTGTTATCATCCACGTTGTGGATATGGGAGCGAATGACGGCCGCGATCCTGTTGCGGACTATAAAACCATCAATGATGAGCTAAAGCAGTATGAATACCGTCTGATGGAGCGTCCGCAGATCGTTCTTGCGAATAAGATGGATCTGGATGGAGCACAGGAAAACCTGAAGCGCTTCAGAAAGGCCTATCCCGAGGTTGAGGTATTTGAGACCACAACGATTATTGCAGAGGGTCTGGAGCCGGTTCTCTATCGCGCAGCCGATCTGCTGGAAACAACACCGCAGTTTCCGTTATATAACGATGATGCCAGTGATGAAGAGGCGGAAGGTGTGCTTTACAAATTTGAACCTGAGCAGCCTGCCTTTGAGGTACACAACATGGGAAATGGCAACTGGGAGCTGAGCGGGGAAGAGCTGGAACGCAGCTTTAAGATGAGCAAGATGGATAATGAAGAGGACTTCATGCGATTTGCCCGCAAAATGCGGAAAATGGGAATTGATGAAGCACTGCGCAAAGCCGGCTGTAAGGACGGCGATGTCGTAACCATCTGTGATATTCAGTTTGAATTTGTCGAGTAACGTCATACCGACATTCCCCTTCATGAAACATGGGTTGGCTTCATGGCAAAAAAGCAAAGGCGCAGAAACACACGATTAAAGCGAGGTTCCTGTGCCTTTTTCTTTGCTTTTGCTTATCCCACCAAAACATGCATCTTATCGTTTTGTACAGGCGGATGATAGCACGCCTGCGGGCGGTGATGCTCAATTCCGAAATAAAAGAAGACCTGACAAGTTATCAATGCTCTGCCGGGTCTTTTTCTATAGGATAAGCCTTTTCACGCTGTGTTAAATATTTCAAACCATGAAACATGCTATGTGAAGCTAGCTGAAATCACCGAGCAGCTCATGATGGAACTCATCCAGCAATTCGTTGATCTGTATCAGAGAATACTGCTTGCTGATGCCGAAAATCAATATCGCATCCCGCTGCTGCTTGGCATACAGATGGTTATGATGTGCCACGGTCAACAGACGGTTGGTTTCCTCTAGATTCAGCTTCATAGCTATAGCAAGCTGCAGAATCTTATCTCGACCGGCCTGCTTGCTGCCCTGAAATATCTGATAGGCATAGGTTCTTGGAATCTGGGCATCCCGAATGATATCGGACTTCTCCAAATCCTTTTCCAACAGGATTTCATTGATGTAATCCACAAAGGATACATCACGGATTTCTTTTAAAATACGATCTTTCTCCAGCGCACCGGCCTTCTTCAGGATATCTTCCAAATCCTTCGTTTTCTGTTTCTGCATACAATCAACAGATATTATGATATAATCAAATCACGATTATTGCAAGCTAAAGGAGAATTTATGCGTCTGGATTTATTAGAGGATATATGTACATTGTCCGAAACGGAAGAAAAAACAGTGCAGCTGGTGAAAAACTGTCTGGATCAGAAATTTTACATTAAGAAGATAATGCGGGACTGTGCGGAGCTGCAGATTTACCGTCAGCTGATGCAGCATCCCCATCCCGGCATTCCGATGCTGTATGAAGCGACGCGCAGAGGGGAAACGTGCATCCTTGTGGAGGAATTCATCAATGGAACGACACTGGAGTACGTGCTGAGTGAGCGATCACTTGATGATGCGGCTATTCATCATATCATGCAGCAGCTGCTGTCTGCAGTTGAGCATCTTCACAGTCTGCAGCCGCCGGTTATTCATCGGGATATCAAGCCGGGAAATATCATGGTGCTGGAGCATCTGGAGATACGGCTGATTGATTTTGAAATTGCACGGGTTTTCAAGCAGGATAAAAATCGCGATACCCGTGTGATGGGGAGTGCCGGTTATGCTTCACCGGAGCAGTACGGGTTTCATCAAAGTGACTGCCGCAGTGATATATACGCCATCGGAGCGGTCTTAAAAACGATGGTACAAAAGGATGTAACGGCAAAGGATATCCACAGTCCGTTTCAGCACATCATTGAAACCTGTATGCAGCTGGATCCGGATAAACGCTATCAAAGCGTTGGCGAGCTGCAAAAGGCGCTTGGATATTGCGAGGAGAAGTCTCTGCCGCACGCTTCCGTTTCTGTCTTACTGACGCAGCTGCCGGGTATACGAAGGGATTCCGCTGCAAAGCGGCTGCTGTTTCTTGCATATTACGGGCTTTGTATAATTCTGGGAGCATCGATGACCGTGACCCCTCCGCCATCCCCGTATTCACTGATCTGTCAGAGAATCGCCTTTGGTTTATGCCTGGCGATCATCCCGGCAATTACGGTAAATGCAGGGAATGTTCGGGAGCTGCTTCCGCTTCAGGATCATGGACGGACATCCATACGCTTCTTCAAAGGTGTGATTCTGTGGTTTCTCTGTGCGTTTATCATAATCAGTCTGCTGGTGATTCTGGCAGCCATACTGGAAAGTCTGCTGTAAGCATACCAAAACTTTCCGGTTTTTTTATATAATTCTGTTAGTGATAAAGAGGGAAGCGTGCAAATGAGATTAGAAGTATATGATGATGTTGCTATGCTGTTTCACAGTGATGAAAAGGATATCCTGCTTGTTCAGCACATGATAGAAAACCTGTTCTTTGTGAAAAAGGTCGTTCGTGCAAAGCTGGATTTTTCTTTGTATCAGTTGCTGCAGAGCCATCCGTATGAACATCTTGCCAATGTGATTGATTTCAGCTACAGTCATGAAAAGACAATTCTGATAGAGGAGTTTGTAAATGGATGTACACTGGAATATAAGCTCAGTCAAAGAAGGCTGCCGGTTGAGGAGTGCATCGGGATCATGCTCCAGCTGTTTGCGGTTGTGGGGCATCTGCATGCACAGACACCACCGATCATTCATCGGGATATCAAGCCGGATAACATTCTGATCGATAAGGGACATGTGGTGCTGATCGATTTTGAGATTGCGAAGCTGATGACAACGCGCAAGGATGTTCAACGTAGCGGAAGTGTAGGCTATGCAGCGCCGGAGCAGTATTACGGCTTATCCGATCAACAAAGTGATATTTATTCCATGGGAATTCTGCTGAAGGAATTGTGTGCACATACGGCATGGAGGAATAACGAAGCGGATATCTTTCTCACCATCATACGGAAAAGCACAGCTAAAAGACAGGAGGAACGCTACCTGACGATATCGCAGATGCAGAATGATTTTATCATAACATGCCGAAGCTGCAGCTCTACAGCAAAGTATGCTGAAAGCATACCAATGCAAAAAGAACAGAAGGTATAATAAAATCATTCCAAAACACAGGATGAGAAAACTGGAGGGACCTATGAAAAAATTAAAGAAATGGCAGATTGTACTTATCGTAATTCTTGCGCTCGGTGTCATTGGAGCACTAGCAGGCGGAGGAGATGAGGAAAAGAAAAACGGCGAGCCGGCAGCAGAGAAAACCGACAACAAAAAGAAAGAAGACAAAAAGAAGGAGCCGAAAGAGAAAACCTACGGTATCAAGGACACGCTGAAGGTAGGCGATGTGGAATACACAGTGAACGGCATTGAAACTACGGATACGATTGGCGATGAGTATCTGAATCAGAAAGCACAGGAAACCTATCTGATTGTTTCGGTTACCGTGAAAAACAACGGAGATGATGCTTTGAGTGTACTGGACAGCTTCTTTAAGCTGAAAAAGGGAGACAAGACCTACAATACAGATTCTACAGCTATTATGTATCTGGGAGATGAAAGCATTTTTGCCAAGGAAATCAATCCGGATGCTTCTTTAAAGGGAAAAATCGTGTTCGATGTAACCAAGGCGACGATTGATGATAAAAATCTGCAGCTGCAGGTACAGACCGGAGCATGGGGCACGGAAAAGGGGCTGATCAATCTGCATTAGACAGATATCGGCTCAGGCAAAAAGAACTGTCGCATATGCGGCGGTTTTTCTTTTCCCCGCTGGTTGTTTGGCTGGCTTTTTTTTATGGGATACGGTATGATTAAGGTATATTCGGGAGGTAGATGTTATGCGATTGGTATCATGGAATGTAAATGGAATCCGCGCCTGTATGCAAAAGGGCTTTATGGATTTCTTTAAGGAGATAGATGCAGATGTATTCTGTATTCAGGAAACGAAGATGCAGCCCGGACAGCTGGAAATCGAAACACCGGGCTACTATCAGTATATGAACAGTGCAGAGAAAAAGGGGTATAGCGGAACCATGGTGTTTTCCAAGCAGAAGCCGCTTTCCGTGACGTATGGTCTTGGAATTGAGGAGCACGATCATGAAGGGCGGGTCATTACCTGTGAGTACGAGGATTTTTATCTGGTTTGTGTATATACCCCTAATTCCAAGGACGGCTTACTGCGTTTGGATTACCGCATGGTCTGGGAGGATGCGTTTCGTGCCTATCTGCACAAGCTGAACGAAACAAAAAGTGTGCTGGTGTGCGGTGATTTGAATGTCGCACATAAGGAAATCGATCTAAAGAATCCAAAGACGAATCGCAGAAATGCAGGCTTCACGGATGAGGAACGCGGTAAGATGAGTGTTTTGCTGGAAAGCGGCTTTATCGATTCCTTTCGATATCTGTATCCAAAGCAGGAGGGGATTTATTCCTGGTGGAGCTATCGGTTCAAAGCCCGCGAAAAGAATGCAGGGTGGCGGATTGACTATTTCCTGGTTTCCGAGGATGCGAAGGAGGCTATTCGGGAAGCAAGGATTCACACGGATATCTATGGCAGTGATCACTGCCCGGTATCTCTTGAATTTGATAAGAAGGCTGTCTAGGACAGCCTTTTACATTCCCTGTTGAAAAGGAGGCTGCAAACCACAGGATACACTCTGGCGGCTGCCTCTTTTTTTCATATATACAGGCTGTACTTTTATCTGGATCAGGGTGTGCATGGATTCGCTGGCTGAAGTGAAAAGTTAAATTCCACTTTCAAAAGGCGAATAAAAAATGTGGAAC
>ENA-ORSX01001196-ORSX01001196.1-human-gut-metagenome-genome-assembly--contig:-NODE-1196-length-20107-cov-3.362408_pt1 | contig 20107 bp, 21 predicted proteins | sample MGYA00241904_ERZ509172 | MGnify/ENA primary metagenome ERZ509172 (study PRJEB26280, sample SAMEA2338795) | human gut metagenome | biome: human gut; feature: human-associated habitat; material: faeces...
CAGCAGGCAAATCGCGATACCCGCAAATCCCAGCAGTAGAAACAGAAGAGCCGCACCGCTTCCTTCGCCTACACCGATTGCATGTCCAAGCAGGGAGGATGCTCCCTGTGCCGCCATGAAGGGCTCAAGGATATAATCTATGAGGGCACCACCCAGAAAATATCCTGCCGGTATGGTGAAGAATTGAAGAGAATTTCTAGCGGCATACACTCTTCCCTGCATATCAAGCGGTATATGTTCACGCAGCAGCACATCCATATTCGTATTCATTGCCGGAATACACAGCCAGCCGAGAAATGCCCCCAGACACCATACAAAGGGTTCTCTGCCCAATGCCAGAAAAAAGCTTTCGGTTCCCATGCTGATCAGCAGGGCATTGTGAATCAATCGCACACGTTGATGCCTCGTCGGCTTCAGCATCAGAACAAGACTTCCGGCAAGATTTGCCAGTCCCATACAGGTATTCACTACCCCCAGCACAGCTTCACTGCCACCCTCGCGCATCAGCAGCATATAAGGCAGTGCAGCATCCAGGGTGGAGGCTACCAGATTTATCGCAGCCAGATACAGGATCAGGTCCAGAACACCGCGATTTTCTCTCAGCCAGTGAAGACCGCTTTTTACGCCGTTCAGAAGAGATTGTTTTTCTATAGCGGACACCGCTTCTACAGCAGGCAGCCGTATGAAGAAGGCCAGGGCTGTAAAGGCAACGCTGAAGCTGATCAGATCAATCAGCAGGATTGTCTGCATACCGAACAACGCATAAACAGAGGTTGCGAAAACGGGAACCAGCAGTGTGTTCAATGAATTGGAAAACATCCGCAGAGCGCCTGCTCTGGCATACTGCTTCTTCGGAGTCAGCAGAGTAATCGCCACTTCACCGGAGGGCTGCTGCAGCGTATTCATACATCCGTTTACAGCATTCAGAATATACAAATGCCATATCTCCAGCGTTCCCTGTAACAGCAGGATACCGATTACAAGGGTTGAGGCAGCTGCCAGACTATCACAGATCAGCATTGTCTTCTTTTTATCCCAGCGATCACACAGGGATCCGGCAAACAGGCCGAATATCACATAGGGGGTGTACGAACAGATGGAAAGCATCGCGCTGACCATAGCACTTCCGGATTGTTGCAGACTCCATATGACAAGTGCAAAGCTCGTCATAGAGCTTCCAAGCTGCGAGCATGCCTGCGTACTCCAGAGTACAAGAAAAACATGCAGGTCTTTTATTGTTTGTTTCATATTGTTCATTTTGACTTTGCTCCTTTTCTACATGAATTGTATACAGGCAAAGTCAGCGGACGAGTCCGTAATCATTGCTCCATGCAAGCGATTCGTCCATCAGACTTTGCATGGAGCTGCTGCATAAGGTAATTTCATAATATCCCTCCCTTCATATCAGACTGTATATAGTCTGAGGAATCATTCAGTCTTTCATAATCGAAATAAGCCCTGTTCAAACATTGTAAATGAACACTCACATGCTATCCGTACAGGCAGCTTACTTCCTTTCCATTATACCACAGCTTCGCGGTATGCTTCCCATAATGTAAAACGAAAACGTTGTATTATAACATAGTTTTCCATATTATCTACATTATTTATTGACAAGTATTTTGTATACTGTAAGCAGCAAGTAGGAAATGCTTGCTAGTATGATAATTCCCCCAAAAGTAAATTCATACTTTCTCTCTTTCATTTAAAACTGATAATAATAGAAGCGCACTGTTCCCCCAAGCAGTGCGTTTCTATTTTCTTATTCTGCCAGACGATTTTTAATATCATCATGAACAAAACAGAAAATGCAGTATTTGAAAAAACGAAATGTTCAAAACAGTACGTGATTTCAACTACATAATTTCACATAGTTGCGACATATTTTTCAGATAACATTTTCGTATACTATAGTCAGCAAGAGGAACTCTTGCCAAGTATGATAATTTCCCCCTCAAATGAAATTCATACTTTCTCCCTTTCATTTAATTTTATAATTCTAAAAGAAAAAGAACGCACCCCCTCAGCGTTCTTTTTCTTTTATCCGCGTTTATTGCCAATCCACGTTTATTGCCGAATTGATTTCTCATCCCTGCACCCTTTCCTACCGGCACCATCGCGTATTGCTATCAAAAACGATATGCATCGCTTTTGCACATGGACAGGATTAAGCGGATGATTCTTTCTGTATTGCATCATACTGCTGTCAAAGAGATTGATTATCTCATACCGTATACAAGATATTGCAGTGCTTCCCAGACAACCGGTATTAGCAATGCCGGCAGCAGATTACCTATTTTCATCTGTTTACCGAAAAACAAATTGATTCCAACACCAAAAATCAGTACATTCCCGACCAGCGAGAGATTCCGGATGAGCGTATCACTGAACAACGGAGAAAGGGTTCCGGCTAGAATGGTGATGGCTCCCTGATACAGAAAAAGCGGAACGGCCGCAAAAACTACGCCAATTCCAAGGGCAGAAGCAAAAACCATGGATATGATACCATCGAGAATCGCCTTTGTAATCAGCATGGAGGCATCGTGTGTCAGTCCATCCTGCAATGCTCCCACAACAGCCATCGCTCCGACACAGATGACAAGCGCATTACTCACAAATCCTTCCACAAATTTATCGTCCCTGCTTTTTACCATACTTTGAAGACGATGAGCCAGCCCCTCCATGCGATCTTCCAAACGTAACAGCTCTCCGGCAACTGCACCAATCCCCAGTGAGCAAATCAGCAGTAGTGTACCGTTCGCCTGCAGGCGTGTACCATCCACTTGCATCATAGCGCTTATCGCTCCGCTGATACCGATAAACAATGTGCACAGACCAAGTGAGCGCATGAGCAAATCGCGTACACGAAGCGGTAGTCCCCCCTTAACCAGCATACCGATCGTCCCTCCAATAATCACGGCAGCTGCATTGATCACTGTTCCCATAACGTTCCTCCTCTTTTTTCCTATAAATGTACCATTCCACAAAAGGAAAGTCAATGAAATCTCCGACAGCTTCCTATGAAACTGTTTATTACAGACCTGCTCAAGAAAGGGTAGTGCGACGCGCAGGAACGTATGAAGTGATGAAATACCTCCCCCATTCCCTGGAATTGAACATGCTTCCCATATCCTATCTCTGCTGCAGACAAAAAAAAGATTTCTCATTCATGATCTGCACCATGGAATGAAAAACCTCTTATTTCAGCTCATTATCACAGATATTAAACAGTGGTCTGATTCTTTTACAGCAGCTGATTCAGTATATTTGCAAGCTGTGTCTTTGGCTGATAGCCGGAAATCTGCTTTACTGCTTCTCCGTTCTTGAATACGATCATGGTAGGAACCGACATGATACCAAACTTCATTGCCAGATCACCTTCCTGATCAACATCAACCTTGACTATTTCCGCTTTGCCCTTCATATCCTCTGCCAGCTCCTCCAGTACCGGAGCCAGCATTTTGCATGGCCCGCACCAGGTCGCAAAGAAATCTACCAGGACTACACCCTCTTTTGTTATTTGTTCAAATTCTGCTTTATTTATAACTTTCATAATCTCGTACCTCCGACTATCCACAGTATAGCACATTCTGCCAAAAACATGCACGAAAATGCTCATACTGTGAAATATTTCTGCAATGCCTCCGCAATTCCATCCTCATTGTTGCCGCTACTAACCTCATCCGCTGCTGCCTTAACCTCAGGCATCGCATTCCCCATCGCAATACCGATACCTGCCGCCTGCAGCATTTCAATATCATTTTCGCCATCACCGAATGCCATCACATCATGTATGGGAATATCCAGCATTTCCGCCAGTGCTGTCAGACCGCTTCCCTTTGTAATCCCCAGCGGCATCAGCTCCAGCCATTTCGGTGTTGTCAGTCCCAGCCAGTAGCGATCCTGCAAATCTCTTTTTGCCTGCGCACTTACTTCAGCCATGACATCCTCATGGTAGGCAACACTCACCTTGTTGATACTGCGGTCAATTTCTTCCCACGTATTGATATAATGAATCTTCGGGTAGCCCTTTCGGTTATCCGCCAGAAGTGCAAAGGCACCTCCCGTCCACGGGTAATCATCACTAAGCTTGTGCTTTTTGCGATATTCCGCTTTTTCCTTTAAGACACTTTCCGGATTATAATCAAACAGTCCGTCATCAAACTGTGCCATAATTTCAACATCCCATTGCCGGAAATATGTAAAAAGCTCTTCCATTTCACTGCGTCCCATCTGCTTGCGGATATGACGTTTTCCACTCGCAAGATCATACAGAATTAAACCGTTGACCTCCAGTAAATAGCCTCCATAGGCATCCATATGCAGCTCTTCGGCATATTCCATAAGCTTGCAATAGCTTCTTCCGCTGGCCAGTACAAGACGTACCCCCTGCTTCTGCACACGCAGCAGCAGCTCCTTGGTTCTGGAGGAAATCCTGTTATCGCTTGTCAGCAGTGTTCCATCCATATCCATTACAATCATTTGTATCATACTATCACGCCCCTTATGAATAGGATTATACAATGAATATCTTCAGAAGTAAAATCATACTGGAAGAAGAAAAAAAAGAGTGCTATACTAAATGCACAATGGGGAGGTACTGCAATGAAAATACAGAAAACGAATGCCATGCGTATTCTGGACAGCAAGCAGCTGTCCTATGAAGTGCTGAGCTATGCACATGGAAAAGAGGCTGTTGCAGGTCTTGATGTAGCAAAGCAGCTGGAAGAGAATCCGGAGCAGGTTTTCAAAACACTGGTAACGGTTGCGAACACGAAGGAATATATCGTCTTCGTAATTCCTGTTGCACATGAGCTGCATCTGAAGAAATGCGCAAAGGCTGCCGGTGTAAAATCCGTGGAAATGATTCATGTGAAGGATATTAATAAGATTACAGGCTACGTCCGTGGGGGATGCTCCCCCATCGGTATGAAGAAGCAATTCCGCACCTTTGTACACGAAAGCTGTACAGGGCATCCTACCATAATGTTCAGTGGCGGGAAAATCGGTGTTCAGATCAAAATGCAGCCGGATGAACTGTTAAAGCTGATTCATGCGGAAACAGCAGATCTCATCAGTGAAGCTTAATGCTGTCATGCTCCATGGCAGCTTTTTTCATAAAAAAGGAGAGCTTACTCCCCTGATGTAAATACATATTTATCCAGCGCCTTCGCGATTCCCATCTGATCATTGGTATCGGTGACATCCCATGCTGCCTTTTTCAAGGAATCCATAGCATTTCCCATAGCGATGCCGTACTTCACGGTTTTGATCATTTCCATATCATTTTCCGCATCTCCAAACGTCATCATTTCCTCTGTGGAGATTCCCAGCTTCTTTCCAATACGCAACAGCGCACTCGCCTTGGATACCCCCTTCGGCATAACCTCAATCCAGGCAGGGCCAACCTCCAGCAAGTCATAATCCTTCAATTCCCTACGAAGATGCGGCAGGTGCTTCTTGAAAAAGGAGGCCGTCTGTATCAGTACAAACTTATTCACATCCTGTGTAATTTCATAGTCTGCATCCTCCAGTGGAATGAAATTTCGCTTTCCCTGATTAAACCCGTAATCCATCGGCCGCCCAAACACGACACTGCGCACCTTTTTCATTGCCTTCAGACGCTTGGATATCAAATCATAGAAATCATATCCGCAGCAGCTGATGACCTCAAAATTATATTTCATTCCCAGTGCCATCACTTTCTTTGCGTCATTGCCGTCCAGCACCTTATCCACATAATATTCCTTTTTATGAAAATCATAAATAATCTGTCCGTTAACCCCTGCTACAAAATTATCACCTCTGTGCTCAAGCTCCAAGGGCTCATATACAAAATCAATACCACCCTTATCCCGTCCGGTAGCTATCGTTATGGAAATCCCCATCTCCTGTGCCTTGATCAGACGTTTTTTGGTTTCCTCATCAATTGTCTTCTGCGTGGTCAGCAGCGTTCCATCCAGATCCAGTGCTATCAGTTTTATCGCCATGTTCTACCTCTACTTTCTTTATCAACCCTATTATAGCGAATATAGAAAAAAAGTAAACCTGAAATCCCTGTAAAGAAGCTCTGCCAACCGTAAGAAAACGGACATCTCTATTGAAATGTCCGCTCCTTTATATTTATTTCGCTAATTTAGCAGCTGCTGCCTCATCAACAACAACGACAACATCTGCATGATTCTGCAATACGCTTGCAGGACATGCCGGATCAACCGGTCCGTTGACCATAGCTGCAACAGCATCTGCCTTGTTTGCGCCGGATGCGACAAGCAGGATTTTCTTTGCCTTCATGATGGTCGCAATTCCCATTGTAATTGCATGTGTCGGCACCTGATTGATATCATTATCAAAGAAACGCGCATTATCAGAACGTGTTTTTTCTGTCAGCTCAACGATATGCGTTTCCTCTGTAAACGGTGTACCCGGCTCATTAAATCCGATATGTCCGTTTCCGCCGATTCCCAGAACCTGTACATCCACGCTGACATTTTCCATAGCCTTTTCATAGCCTTCACAGTCTTCCTTCGTACTTCCATAAGGTACATGAATCTTGTCTTCCGGTAAGTCAATACCCTTAAACAGGTTTTCATGCATGAATGTCCAGTAGGATTCCGGGTGATTTCTGTCGATTCCAACATATTCATCCAGATTGAAAGACTGGCACTGTGCATAGCTTGTTCCATTGTCCTTATGATCCTGAATCATGTTCTTGTACAATCCAATCGGACTGGAGCCTGTTGCAAGACCTAAAACAGCATCCTTTTTGTTTGTGACAACTTCCTTCATAACAGCAAATGCTTCTTTGCTTACTGCATCGTAATCTTTCACTACAATAACTTTCATTTTCTTTTCTCCTCCTGATATTACACAGTAATATCATACCATTTTAAAAGCATGTTTTCAATGTCAGAACATACATATCCTGTACTTCCAGCCGATCGCTGAGCACCGGCTTCTTGCATTCCATATACGATTACAGATGGTAGCCGCTTTTTTCCATGCCGGCGTTTGTTTTGCCTCTGCAGTTCAGATCCCGGTTCCTATGGCAACAGATTTCCGGCTGCAACATAGATGGAATACCATTCCTCTCTGGTCAGCGTAATGTCACAGGCTTGTACAATCCCTTCAATGCGCGCGGTATTGACAGAGCCCAGAATCACCTGCATTTGAGCCGGATGGCGGAGCAGCCATGCTGCCGCAATCGCACTGTTGCTGACCTGATATTTCTTTGCTAGTGTCTGAATCCGTGCATTCACCTCGGGAAATTTCGGATTATCGAGGAACACACCTTCAAACATGCCATACTGAAACGGTGACCAGCACTGTATTGTAATATCCTGCAGTCTGCAATAATCCAGTGTACCGTTATCACGGTCAATACCGCGCTGGTCAAAGGTATTGACATTGACACCGGCATCAATCATCGGTGTATGCATGACACTCAGCTGCATCTGATTGATTTCAATCGGCTGCCTGCTGTATTTTTTCAGCAGCTCAATCTGATAGGGATTGTGATTACTGACGCCGAAATGCTTCACTTTTCCTGAGGTATACAATGTATCAAAGGCCTGTGCTACCTCCAGCGGATCCATCAGGGCATCCGGACGATGCAGCAGCAGATAATCGAGATATCCACATTGCAGACGCTCTAGAGAAGCATCCACACAGTGAAGTATGTAGTCTCTGGAAAAATCATAATGTGTTGTTTCACTGCGATGGATACCGCATTTTGACTGAATGAGCATATCCTTTCTTAAAGAAGGCTGTGCCTTCAATACCTTACCAAACAGCTCCTCACAGACTCCTTTTCCATAGATATCCGCATGGTCAAAGAAATTGATACCGAGCTTTAAATCCTGATGAATCAGTTCCTCCAACTCGTTTACACTCATGGCATCAATACGCATACAGCCCTGTATGATAGCCGGTGCCTGTGTACCTGCAATGCTTATGCTTTTCATATGCTAGCTTCCTCCTCTTTATCAGTTGCCTTCATTATACTTCTTTTTCCTGTACGTGAATACAGGAAACAGCTTTTTTCAGCAATGGAATTCTTATTGCATAGGAAGCAGAGCATTAACGCGGATTCATTCCTGATTCTGTACTTTGCCAGCTGAATTCAGAAAAGGGCTCCCATTGCCTGCCAAGCCCTTGAAATCTCAATTGCCGGAAGCAGCCCCTGTGTATGAACGCACAACTGGATCTTTCTGTCCTTCATCCGCAGCATGATATCTGTTCTGCAAGGAGCAGGGTAATTAAAACAGTCTGTAGGTTTTTCATCTCCGCATGAAAAGCGCTACTGCCACGGCATGGAAAAGGATATGCAAAGAGCCTTCCTCCTATCCCATATCCGGCTTAGGAAGCACGCTTTCTGCATATCCCTGTTTTTTTAAAATACCTGATTTAAAATACCTGAATTGTATATGCGGTTGTGAATGTTTTTCCTGCGGAAAGTGTCATCATTCCCTCACGATGGGAGAAGTCTTCCTCCACCCTTGAAAAGTCCGCATGGCCGTACCACGGCTCCAGACAGATAAACGGCGCATTCTTTTTCGCTGTCCAGATTGCCAGATACGGATAACCGCTGATGGAAATGCGCACACCGTGGTTGTTCGGTCCGGATAATGTCAGATAGGAGCTTTTCATCCCCTGATAGATCAGCGTCGCATATTTCTCGATTTCCTCATAGCTGCAAGGTATCGTCTGCAGCTCCACATCCTCCAGCGTATACGGTTTCTTCTTTTCAGGATCAAACACCAGCTGCTTCAGCTTCTCCGGATTCGAAAAACGCATGGTATAGTCCTCAAACGCCTCTCCCTCGCACAACGGACAATTGAAGCCGGGGTGCAGCCCGAATGTAAACGGCATTTCCCGTTCTCCGGTGTTCGTGATACGATAGGTTACCGTAAGGGTATCATCCTGCAGTGCATAGCCTACCTCATAATGAAAATCGAAGGGGTACTGCGCTTTTGTTTCCGCACTGCTGTCAAATGCCATGATGACCTCTTTTCCATCATCGCGTACACAGTCGAGCGTCGCATAGCGAACCAGACCGTGATTTTTCATTGCATATGTTTTGCCATCCATTTCATAGGTGCCATCCAGCGTATTGCCTACCAGAGGAAACAGACCTGGATTTTTCCCTGTCCAATATTCCGGATGTCCCTGCCACATATACTGAATGCCGGTTTCCAGATCGGTAAAGCTTTCAATTTCTCCACCTTTCGCAGTGAAGGTCACCTCATAACGATTATTTGTTAATTTCATACTGCCTCTCCTCTCTCAGTTGTTCATGTCTATTATAGCACAACAAAAAGCAGATTCTCCAGAAACTGCAGGACTTCTATATCCATTCCATCTCTTTACAGAAGTGATATAGTCCATCCTCGTCAATGGAACCGCAGACATAATCCGCTGCCGCCTTTGCTTTAGGATTGGCATTCCCCATAGCAATGCCGATGCCTGCGGCCTGCAGCATCCCCACATCATTGGCACCGTCACCAAAGCATGCGATCTGTTCAACCGGAATATCCCAATGTGCAGCCATCGCCTCTACCCCTTTGCTTTTATCTACGTTTTCCGCTGTGATTTCCAACGTATTGGAGGAATGCGTTACAATAAAGGCATCCTTCATGAGCGCGATGATTTCCTCACGCTGTTCCCCGTTTTGCGGATAGGTAAGCATATTAAACACTGTTTCCTGCTCATAGGGCTTTACAACGGGCATATTCAGATACAGCTTGAAAAACTCATCACGGATATTGTGAGGACAAGGTGTTGTAAGACAGTCATTGTCAAAGGTGGAGTACCGCACAGGTATGTGCCTTTGTTCACAGTAGCGGATGAGCCGCTCCACCTGCTCCTGTAACAGGGGAAAGCTGGTGACAGTCTCCTCTTTGCCCATGATGAGTGCTCCCCCATCAAAGATTGCAGCATCAAATGCAAAATCCCGAAAAAAGGCTGGAAGATTACGGACCTCATAGCGACACCGGCTTGTAGCGATACCGATACGGTATCCGTTTTCCTTCAGGCGGTTCAGCGTCTGACGGGTGGTTGCAGGAAAATCATGAATACGATGCGTATACAGCGTATTGTCCACATCAAAAAATAAAGCTTTTATATGTTTCATATACAATCCCTCATTTCATAACGCTTATCATTATAGCATGATAAAGGGATAAAACAAAAGAAGCACCTGGGGAAGTGCTCCTTTTGCTGTTGCTTATTATTTATTTAATAGAAAGGAAAAGTATGAAAAATTTTCTGAGGGGAAAAATTCATATCTGCAGGATTCCTCCTGCATGCTTACAGTATACCGGAAAGTTATATTTTAATTATGTAGAGAACTTGTAAAAATGTGTGTTCTTTCAAGTGCCTGAACCCAAATTATGTGAAGCACATGCAAAAAAGGGCTGTAGAAAGATAAATGTGAAATTCTCACGGATTTGCCAACAAAAAAGGTGCCTTGGGGGAAGCACCTTTTCTGTATATGGTAATTAGTATTTTGAAAGGGAGAAAGTATGAAATACTGTTGGGGGAAATCGTTCATACAGGCAGGATACCTCCTGCCTGCTGATAGTATACAAAATGTCTATCAATATATTATGTATAGATCATGGTAAATTATGTGGAATGCATGCATCGGCAAATCGGTAGTCATCATTTTTAATCGTATTTCATCCACCTGAGAATGTCCTCCCGTTTATTTCCATCAATGAAGCAGTTCCTGCTTTGATTTTTTTACTATTTTGCCTTTCATTTTCAATCATACTTGAATAACGGTATCGAACGCTTTCCCGGGAAGACCTGATCTGTGCTACAGCTATCCCTCCGGTAAGGGCCGCATAAGGCTTATGGCAACAGCAAGCATTCGGTTATATTTCATGACACCTTTGCAAACGTATGAATCATCAGGAATCTGTGCGCTTTTCTTTGGTTAACAAAAAAGATGCCTTGGGGGAAGCATCTTCTCTGTATATGATAATTATTATTTTGAAAGGGAGAAAGTATGAAATAATTTTGGGGGAAATCGTTCATACAAGCAAGATACCTCTTGCTTGCCTATAGTATACAAAATGTCTATCAATATATTATGTATAGATCATGGTAAATTATGTGTAATTCAGCAAAGCTCACCCCAAATTATGTGAGCATTGCCGTAAAAATGCTGAAGAAAGGGAATCCTGCGGATTCCCATCTGGTTTCTATTATGATTAGAATGCTTCTTTTCCTCTTACGTAGGTCATTTCGACGGAGTAATCATCATTCAGTACAACGATATCTGCATCATAGCCAGCCACAAGCTTACCTTTGCGATCATCCACATTCAGATATCTTGCCGGATTCAGCGTACAGGAGTTGATTGCATAATCCCAAGGAATCATCGCCTTTTCAACAAGCACCTTCAAGCCCTCATTGACCTTCAGGGTAGAGCCCGCAAGACTCTTTGCGCCGGTCAGATGTGCACTGCCATCCGGATACAGCTCAATTTCATTTCCACCGAAGAGAACCTTTGTCCCGACCGGCAGACCTTTTACCATTAACGCATCCGTAATCATGATGGTATAATCTCTTCCCTTCGCCATGAACAAATCGTTTAATGCATCCGGTGTAGAGTGATTTCCATCACAGATAACCTCACCGAAGGTATCACGGAAACGCATAGCAGCTCCTACCAGACCCGGCTTGCGGTGATGGAACGGTGTCATACCGTTAAAGATATGCGTCATGGACGTTGCTCCGTTGGCAATTGCCATACCTGCTTCCTCAATCGTTGCCGCAGAATGTCCGATGCTTACGCGGACATCGTTTGCTGCACAGTATCTTGTCAGTTCGAAATCCTCGTCACGCTCGGTAGCCATTGTAATAATTTTAATCAGCCCGTCGGCAGCCTTCTGATACCGTTTGAACTGCTCAACATCCGGTTTTACAATGCACTGCTCCGGCTGTGCTCCCTTGTATACCATATCCAGATACGGTCCTTCAAAATGGATACCGAGGATTTCCGCTCCCTCATAGCCATCCGCTACGACCTTTGCGACATTTTTCACTGCCTTGGTAAGTACCTCCTCTGTCTGTGTGATTGTGGTAGGACAGATTCCGGTAACACCCTCCTCGGGAATGTGTTTCATCCAGTTTCGCAAGCCTTCTTCTTCTGCATCATTGGTGTCAAAGCCATAGGCACCATGTGTATGAACGTCAATGAATCCAGGTACAATTCGTCTTTCACCATAGTCCTTGTCAGCCGGTTTAGCGCCATAAGCCAGAACATTTTTGATTTTTCCATCCTCCAGCTCCAGCTGGGCTTCGATGAATTGACCGAGTACCCATATTCTCTTACTTTGAATAATCATGAAATAGCTCCTCCTTTATTGATATCTTTATTATACTACCCGAATCTTTTAATTTAAACGGGTTTGCAACTTAATTTTCAATTCGTGTACCGTTTCTGCTAAAAACTGCAAATAATGTCACTTATTTAATTTGTGAATAAAAAAATTAAATAAGTGGACATTCTCCTTATATCATATTAAAATAGAAGCCAGAGGTGAAGGAAATGAAACAAGCAATACAAATGAAAGAAAATATGTACTGGGTCGGTGTTCATGATTTCAATTGCCGTCATTTTCACGGTGATCTGTTTCCGATCGCAGAAGGGACGACCTATAATTCCTATCTGATTGTCGATGAGCAGGTGACACTGATCGATACTGTTGAGGAAGAATTCTATGATACGATGATGGAGCGCATTCGTTCGGTAATCGGTGAGCGAACCATTGACAATGTTATCGTACAGCATGCAGAGCCGGATCATTCCGGAGGCTTCCTGAAATTTATGAAGGATTATCCCAATGCCAGACCGTATGCCAGCAATGCCGGTGTGGGCATCATGCTGAAGCAGTATTTCAAAAGCTATGATTTTCAAAGGGTGAAAACCGGTGATACCTTGTCCACCGGGCGCTATACGCTTACGTTTGTGGAAATGCCGATGATTCACTGGCCGGATAATATGCTGACCTATGTCGCAGAGCAGAAAATTGTATTCTCCAATGATGCGTTCGGACAGCACATTGCAAGCTATGATATCTTTGATGATGCACATGGTGCTGCCAAGTGTATTGATCGCGCAAAGGATTACTATGCAAATATCGTGATGCCGTATGGTATGCAGGTTGCCAATAAGCTAAAGCAGATTCAGGATATGAATCTTGACATTGATATGATTGCCCCGGCACATGGTATTATCTGGAGAAGCTACCTGCCGGAGCTGTTTCAGGCATATGAAGATTTTGCGACCTTCAAGGCGGTTGATAAGGCGGTCATCGTATATGAAAGTGTCTGGAAGCATACACAGATGATGGCTGAGGCGCTCGCTGAGGGTATGGGAAGAAACGGAATCTGTGTAAAAATCTTCAAATGCTCAATGACCTCCCCCGCAATCATACAAAAGGAGCTGCTGGATGCCAAGGCGGTTCTGGTTGGAAGCGGGAATTACAACAATGCCATGGCGGGAAGCATTGCGGCTTTTCTGGAAAAGCTCATCACCTGCAAGGTGAAGAATAAAAAGGGCCTTGGCTTTGGTTCCTATGGCTGGGCAAATCTTGTCACAAAGGAAATCAATGCCCGCCTGGGAAAGGCAGGAATCACACTGCTGAATGATGAGGTCGTTTCACAGAATTACACGCCGAGTGAAGCGGATCTGGACGCTCTGATGGAGCTTGGTAAACAGATTGCTGAAGAAATCAAGGCGATGTAGGTTTGATTCAGCTCAGCCAGTAAGCATATACATGAAAAGCAAGGCACGCAAAATGCCTTGTTTTTTTATACAGGAGTGCTTGTACGTTAACATATACGCTGTAGCATGCAGTACGTTTTAAAAAACATAGCACAACAATAGTGTACCACCTGCCTGATACTCCCTGTTTCTTATGGATGGCACTGATTTCAAGCACCGATAAAAAGAGCTTTATGATTTTTTCACGAGATGAAAATATTCATCATAGCCCAGATTCAGCTCTGAACAAATCCTATCATTGATTGCAGAAAGGGCATTTCGATATTCCCGATAGGATGGACTCAGTTTCTCCATATTCGGCAGGAATATATCATTGTAACCGCTTCTTTGCAGCTCCATCATCCAGTGTCGTTTACTGATTGAGGAAGGCAGGTAGCGAAGCAGACAATATTTCTGAACCCGATACTGATGGAGAACCGCCTTTTTCATTTGCGCGTACTGCTTTGCATTCGGTTCCAGTAGCCTTTTCAGCTGTGCATCCAGCCTTGCCTGTATAGCCGCGGCCTGCTGATTTTGCAGAAACCCCGTTAGAAATGTAACGATTCTCATAGACAGCGGCATCTTCAGGTCGGTTGTATCCCAGAATGTGAGAATTGCCTGATAGGCATCCCGCTGCTCCTGCGTCGTGATGGGAATCTGCAGATACGGCAGAAAATGATATAGAAAGAGCTTGCCATAAAAGCCCGGTATCATTTCCTGAATAGCTGCCGCTATCGTTTGATAATCAAGCTGCTCCTGCAGCACCCGGTAATCCTTTGTGCCTGCCAGCATTTGGCGCACTGCCTCCAGCTGTGCAGACTGCTGCTCCAGATGTCTCTGCATCTGTTCTTCAAGCCGCTGCAGCTCCTCTTGCTCCACCTGCGGATCATGCAAAATACGTTGAATGGCGGACAGCTCCATCCCCAGCTTTCGATAAACCTGAATCTGTTGCAGAACAGCTATATGCTCTTTGGTATATCGGCGATAACCGTTTTCATCCTTTTCTACCTGCAGCAGTCCCTTTTCCTCATAATACTTGATGGCCCGCTTGGTCATTTGTACCTGCTGTGCCACCTCCTGTAGTTTCATGAGATCACCTCCAGCTAAACCATATACCTGTACGCGGCGTACAGGTCAATAGAAACAGCCACATTTCTGTTTCATATCATGCGAAAGCAGTGCTTGTAATGCGCACACCCTCTGCACTGCCGTTTTCATAACGAAGGCGAAAAGCTATCCCACGGCTTTTGATACGCAGTAGCTATCTGTATATAAGCATTGCAGTCACCTTCCCATATGGCAGAGCTGTCGTTCAGATAAAAGCATGAGACCTGCCAAGCACTCCTTGCCAGCAAATCCCTGGAACCTGCCAAAGAAAATGCGCCTTTTCTGCACGTTTTTCCTTTGCAGCTTAGCTTGTTAGCCGTAAAGAAGCTTTAACAGCAGTTACCGCCTTTCTCACATGAAGGCGTACATTTTCTGTTATTTCCTGCGCAGCTGCTTTACTCCCTTGCGGATATAGCGCTGTTTATTGCGCTTGCCCTTTGCAAAGAACAGCCCGAAAATTATTAAGACAAAACCGCCTGCAGCTCCCAGTTCACACTGTATCGTTTCATTTTGTTCCTCTTCAGCAGCCAATCCATCGCTCCACATATTCAGCTTCTCTTTTTTTGCTTCTTTCTCCAGCGTCTGCAGCTCCTTCGTATATGCATAATCACCATACAGATACTTCACCTCTGCCAGTCCCTTCTTTACAAGCTCCTTTTGCAGCAGGACATCATCCGCATACACCCATGCCAGTGTGCGTCCGTATTTATCCAGCTTATCACTGCCGTCATCATATTCCAGCTCGATCGTTTCCGCAGATTTCAAGGCATCACACACATAAGCGCTTGCCTCTTTGCCATAGGGCTCTTTGGTTTTGGTATATTCAGGCGCATTGATTGCCAGAAATCGTACTGTCGTATCCTTGCCATTGATTTTAAAATGTGCGGTGTCTCCATCTGTACATTTGCTAAATTCAACTTCCTCTCTTGTATTTGCCTGTACGGGCAGTGCTGCCATAAGTGCCAGCAGACAAAAAAACATAATTTTCTTCATAATATCCTCTCCATGAGTTATATTATAATGAAAATTATGTCGTTCTCAAGACTTGCTTTTTTTATTTTTCATAATTCCGGCATTCAGCAACAGCAGGCCCGCTATGGCAGTACATGATGCTGCCTGCAGATGCAGATGATATACAAAGTATACTACGCCGGCCACGATCAGAAAGACAACACTGCCTCCCGCAGATACAAGAACAGATATCTCCATCTGTTTCTTCGTGGGCTTCATAAGCTGTTCCCGCTTTTTCATAACGCTATGATTTACTGCATCTACATGTCTCTGTAATTCATTCATTTTTTCAACAGGGTTCATTTTGCATGCCTCCTTGCATAGATTCCCACAATTGCTAAAATCACAGCTGCAAAAAGATTTCCAAACAGCTGCAGCAGCATCTGACTTAGTCCCCCTTCTGTCAGCCACTGCACAAAGGAATTAAAGAAGCCGGACAGAATGACAATGATTGCCAGCTTGAACCATAAGGATATGCGGCTGTGCAGCAATACGAGATAGATAAGAACCGCAAATACATCAGCAGCGGCAGCGATTGTCCAGGTCAGGGGAAGAAAATTTGAAATCGGAAGCTGCAGCGACAGGCAATACAGATAAGGAAACAGCATCACCATTCCCACCAGCATCGTTTTTTCGATCAAATAGCGATGTGACATAAGCAAAGCCGTAAGAATCATCCACCCATATATGACAGACACAGCAGCAATCCATGCCCAGCTGATCGCTCCCTCCAGAACATAATTGCACAACAGGCAGATGCCGATGGACAACACAGCAAGTGCACTGAGCATAATCCAAATCCATCGCTGAATACGTTCCCTGTTTTCCTTCACCTTCAAAACAGCATAATCTGCAAGATTCTTTAGATTTTTTTCATTTCCCTGCTTTTGCGTATCCGTTTCCTCATCCCCGAGCAGCTGGGAAACCTCTATGCCAAGCTCCCTGCACAGCGGCAGAAGCAAGGAAATGTCCGGATAGCCTGCGCCGCTTTCCCTTAGTTAAAGATATGAACCCTCTTTATCAATCTACTTTTCCAATAAATCGGTAGTATATCTCTATTTCCTGTATTCTTTCGTTCTCCTCATTCGTTGTTGCCTCATGAATAAGGATTTTTTCTATCATTGCATTTAATAATGGTGCTGTCAGTTCCTTTGGTACGGAATACTCCTTGATTAACTCAATCCACTTTTCAGCACCTATCATATCCTGTTCCATTTTACTTAATTCTTCTCTTAGGTTGCTTATCTGCTGTTCCAGTTCTATCTGCTCTTTTTGATATTTCCCCGACAGCATAATGAAGTTTCGTTCCGTTATCTTCTCGCAGGCTCTATCTTCATACATTTTCGCAAACAAACGGTCAATCTCATTTTGTCGGTTCTCGGCTTTCCTCAAGGCATTTGACTTTTTCTTCTTTTCTCGTATTCTCTCTGCATTGCCGACTTTCTGTATTTTGTTCAACACCTTTTCTTCGTCCTGCTGTACTGCCTTAGCCCAATACTGCAATCGCTCCAATACAGCTTGATACAGCACATCATAACGGATATAGTGCATATGAAAAAAGTGTCTTCGACACCTCAACCCCCTAGCCCCCATTCATGGGGGAATTAGGGGTTCCTTTTTTTATCGTTTTCCTGCATAATGTTCTCATGAGCGTACTACAGGATATTTTTAGAGACCATTATGAAGAAATGATTTATACATTACACCCACGTCAGTCTGTGATAGAGAACGTGGATAAAATGATCAACTGTGGTGACCCTTCTTTTGGCGGGGCCATGTATGGCTGTCCCCACTGTGGAAAGCTAAAATTTATTCCTTTCCGCTGCCACAGCCGCTTCTGCCCTACCTGTGGCAATCTCTACGCCATGCAACGCACTACGTCCATGTCCTTTAAGCTGGTCAATGTCACCCACCGTCATTGTGTTTTTACCATTGATGAACAGCTCCGGGAGTTTTTCCTGAATGACCGTTCCCTCCTTGACTGTCTCTTCCATGCCGTAAACAGCGTTGTCTCCCATATGTTTTTTAAACAGAATAAGTCCATGAACTTTACTCCCGGTTTCATCATGGTACTCCACACCTTTGGCAGAGATCTGAAGTGGAACCCTCACATACACTGCCTTATTTCTGAAGGTGGTTACAGTGATAATGGTTTCTGGCGCAATATCAATTACTTTAACTATACCTACCTCCGCAATGCTTTCCGCACTGCCCTGCTCAATGAACTGGAATCCAAGATCGGTCCCTCTTTCAAAAAGGTAAAGTCCCGTTGTTACCGGGAACACAAACACGGTTTCTATGTCTATGCCAAGCCTAATAAATGTGACCCCGAAACCGCCATAAAATACATTGGGCGCTATCTGGGACGTCCTGTTATTGCCACCTCCCGGATCGACAAATATGATGGCGACTTTGTCACCTTCCATTACAACCGCCATGAAGATGATGCCTATGTCGAAGAAACGCTTCCTGTTATGGAGTTCATAGGACGTCTCATCCGGCATATCCCGGAAAAACATTTCAAAATGATCCGCTACGGCGGCATTTATGCAAGACACCGGGAAATTGATAAAAAACTCCACAGAGCCATTTCCCGTGAAAAGCACCACATTTTCAGAAGCTTTAATCAGTGGCGTACTGCCATCCTCTCTGCTTTTGGCTATGACCCACTGAAATGTGAATGTGGCACAACCATGCTGTTTTTAGAACTCTATTTTAACCACAAGCGTGTTTCTCTGGAAGAACTGTACGAGAAAGCCATGTCCCGTTCTCGTGGAAGAAGGTCGTCCGCATAGCTTCCTTAAATCCCATTCCCGTGGTATACTCCTTTCAAAGGAGGCTTTGCTTATGAACCCAAACACAGAGAAACTACGCAAAAAATACATGGATAATCCACCCGAAGGCATAACATCCGAGGACATTCGCCGCATGAGCGAGGATGACCTTCTGGATATGGATTATTTCTTAAATGAAGATGACTTATTTGATGATGAGGCTGGAGTGGAAGGTTTTTATATCTTCTAAACCGTGTCGTCTTATTGTTGTCCCCAGACAGGAATTTATCTAACATATGTTCGGTAAACTCCTGTTCTTTTTTTGTGTTTCCAAAACTCGGAATTTCCTATAAAGCAAAAAAGGTAAGCAAACAAAGCAGTCTCCACTGCTTTATTTCCTTACCTTGATTAGCCATTTCTATTGTAACACAAACTTATATATTTTTCGACAATTTTTCAAAAAAATGTCGTTTCCAACCTTACTACTATACCGGCTCCCCAAACGTGTCCGGCCGCTCAGGATTAAAGATCTCATTGCAAGTCATGACAGTTACCAAATCCTCCGTGTCAGACAAATTAATAATATTATGCGTCCATCCCAATGGTACCCCCAACATCATATCCTTTGGGGATTAAAATGATGCACATTTTATGTATTCCAAATGGAAGCCCGGCAACGAACAGGAACATAAATAAATCTGTATTCCCGCTTACTCCCATAATCGTTTTTACCATCCAGAGCCAGAATGCCATAGCTGCCAGTGGTAACAATGCCTTCTTAATCACATCCACGATTGTCATTATGAACACGCTCCTTATTATCTGCCCATTCCTTTAACAATTTAAAAATCACATCTTCTATCTGCTCTTTGGAATAACTCTCCGGGAAAAACATCCGGAGTTTCTTTTCCGGCAGCTTCACCTGTAATTTTTCTGTTTTACTCTGGCAACAGATACTATCAATTTCCGGATATGTCAGTATATGTTCCTTAGAACACTTCTTCATTTCCTGCGCCTGCTTCATGGACGGAACCATTTCATGGTTACCCATATATTGGAGTAATAGTTTCTGTTCTTCCAGTTTCAAGTAAGATAATTCTACCGCAGTATTGAAAGGAATCTTTTTGTTATCTGCCAGACATAACATTTCCGGAATCAATTCTGTCAGATGGATATATCTCAAAATCTGTCTGGTACTATCTCCAGTATTCTGACTGACTTTCTCTGCCGCCAACTTCTTGCCAACTTGGCAAGAAGTTAAATCACTTCGTTTGCCCTGACGTTTCAATGCATCATATTTCATCTTATAGGCAAATGCCTTTTCACTGATCAACAGTTCTTCACGCTGAATGTTTGAGTCAACCATAATCACCGTCGATTCATCATCTGTCAGGTCCTTAATAATAACTGGCATGGTTTTCAAGCCAGCGATCTCACA
>ENA-ORSX01001198-ORSX01001198.1-human-gut-metagenome-genome-assembly--contig:-NODE-1198-length-20086-cov-14.576407_pt1 | contig 20086 bp, 12 predicted proteins | sample MGYA00241904_ERZ509172 | MGnify/ENA primary metagenome ERZ509172 (study PRJEB26280, sample SAMEA2338795) | human gut metagenome | biome: human gut; feature: human-associated habitat; material: faeces...
ACTCCATAAAACCGCACACTGGGAAACATCGTTTTCTCTTGATGGCAAGCGATTGAGTCCTGCTATGTATCTACATATGAAAGATATTCCCAGGGTATAAACCAGCTTGAATCAATCCAGTCTGATATCCTTGTTATGAAGGATGTCATTATGAAGCACAGTACACAGCTTGCAAAGATTTCCTAATTCTTGTGCTTTTATTTCCTAAAAAATCGTGGAAAACAAACACGGTCTTGTCTTTGTTTTCCACGATGATATTAAAATTATTCAAGCACGATATCTTTCCCCAATGAAAATGAATAGATAATTTTTTCCTTTACAGGTTTCTGAAGCAGCTGCGACAGCGCTTTTGCATAGTATTCTAACTGGAGTGCATACCGCCTGCGCAATTCGTCTTCACCGCCTTTTTTTGACACCTTATCCGTTTTGTAATCCACCAGAATAAGACTTCCATCTTCTTCAAAATATACATCAATAACACCCTGGATCAACTGTCCGCCATTGTTTTTATCCGACTGGTTCGTATCGTCCTGTTTTGATTTATCAGACTGTTCGGATAAATCAATAAAGACAAACGGTTGTTCTGTATAAAAAACACCTGCCTGTTTTGCCCGTTTCATCCGTTCAAACAGTGGATTTTTCATAAATGCAACAATATCAGATACACGGATACTGTCCGCCTGCTGTTTGGTAAGCTTTTCTTCCTCTACAAGCCGCTTTAAAAATGCTTTTACAGCAGTATTTTCTGGTTCTGTATCATAGTCCATACATTCCATCACGCGATGATATGCTGTACCTCTCCGGCTTCCCTGTAACGTCTTTTTCCTGCCTGCGATAAATTCCGGCAATAATTCATCTTCATTTTGTTCATCCACTGCCTGTTTTAAGCTTTCCGGCATATAGGCGGTTTCTGCAAAATCCGAATCCTGCTGCATTTTCTTTAATTCCGACACTGTGACCTTCGGTTTCATAACCGGTTCATCGGCATACGGATAATCCGGTAGTTTTTCTAATTCCTGTCCTGCCGGATTCTGCTGCCCAGTGCCATTCCCGGCATCATTCATCTCTGCCTTTGCAACTTCTCCTGCTTCCGCTGCCTGCCGCATATCAGACTCCGCCTGCCCTGCTTCTTTTGAAATATCCGTCTCTGCCTGTGATACTTCCATTGAAATATCATCACTTACCTGCAATTCTTCTTTCTTAAATTCCACAATCTGAAACGTCCCTTTACGCAGATTCTGCGGCAGCAATACTGCCGGCATGACCATATCAAAATAATTTTTCAAACCGGCTTCATACGAGTACGAATACCAGCCTCCGGCAAGCAATTCATCTGAAACCGCCTGCCAGCCCTCTACTGCTTTTTGTGCGTCTTTTACGGTGCCAATCATATACAGCTTTTCCCTCGCTCTTGTCATGGCAACATACAGCACACGCAGTTCCTCGCTGATTGTTTCCTGTATAAGCTTTTGTGATACCGCTGATTTTAACAGAGTCGGATTCTTGATACGTTTATCTAAATGTACCACATTTGTTCCGACACCAAAGTCCGTATCCAGGACCACTTCCCCGCGGGAATCCATCTGGTTAATGCTCTTTCCCATTCCTGCCAGAATGACAACCGGAAATTCCAGCCCCTTACTTTTATGAATACTCATCACACGCACCAGATTTTCATTTTCACCAAGCACGGAAGCTTCCGCAAAATCCACCTCGTATTTTTTAAGGCGCTCAATATAGCGCAGAAACTGAAACAGTCCGCTGTAACTGGTCTTTTCAAATGCCGCCGCCTTTGTATAAAGCATATCCAGATTTGCCTGCCGCTGAGTACCTGCCGGCATTGTTCCGGCATAGTGGTAATATCCCGTATCATACATCAGCTCCCACAAAACATCACTGACCGGATAACGCTCTGCCTTTTCCCTGAAACTGTCGAGTTGTTTTAAAAATTGCACGACTTTTTCATCATCGCTTTCCTGCATGACGTCATACAAATGCTTTGTGGTGTCTTTCATGCGAATCTGTGTGAGTTCTTCCGTTGTAAATCTGCCAAAAAAGGACAGCATGACCGCCGCCATGGGAATATCCTGCAGTGGATTATCTATTACGGCAAGATACGATAACAGCAGTTTGACCTCACGCACATCAAAATATCCTTCTGACGCGTCACAATATGCCGGAATATCTTCATTCATCAGCACATTGACAAATGTATCCGCCCAGCCGCTGACAGTCCTTGTCAGAATCACGATGTCACTGTAACGGATTCTCCTGTAGCCGTTTTCGGCATTTTTATCATAAACCATATAAAAACTGCCGTCTTCCTTTGGCTGTATCAGCCGTTGAATCAAAGCCGCGGCAGCAGCGCCTTCACGCTCTCTTGCGGAACAGTCTTCGTCCTCCGGGGAAAGTTTTTCCTGATTCATATCAATCATATAAATCATCGTATCCGGATCATCTGCAAATGTCATCGCATTTTCATTCTGCGCCTGATATTTCGGATACTCAAACCCGGCATTTAACCTTGCCCTGTCATCATACTCAATCTCTGCAAAATACGGATTCATCGCCCTGTAAAAAACATCATTCGTACATTCAAGTACATTTTCACGGCTTCGGAAATTGGTCTGCAGTTCAATCCTGACATTCGGACTGTCCGTATCGGTATATGTACTGTACTTATCCATAAACAGCTTCGGACACGCCAGACGGAACTTGTAAATGCTCTGCTTCACATCACCCACCATGTAGATATTGTTATCCGCTTCATTGTATTTTCCCTTAGATACCGCAGTCAGAATAACCTCCTGAAGCATATTACTGTCCTGATATTCGTCTATGAGAATCTCCTCGTAATATGCACTTAAATCATCTGCCGCTTTGGTGTATTCCATGCCGTTTTCTGTTTTTTTGACTAAAATATTTAGTGCCATATGCTCCATATCGTTAAAATCAATGACATTTCTTTCACGCTTTTCTATATCCATGCGCCTGTAAAAATCCTGTGCGAGTGTCATCATCATTTCGACTGCCGGTTTATTTTCCCGGATATCCTCTAATAAATTTGCAAATTCCTTTGTAAATAATTTCGCCTGTAACGTCTTTGTCACATAAGCCTTATATTCATCGCGGATTTGCTTGACTGCTGCCTTCTTTACCTCTGAAATGTCCTTACTGCGGCTTCTTCCCAGCGTTTCAAAAGACAGCAGGCGCACTTTACGCACCAGTTCTTCATAACTCTGCGTATCCAGAATCTGACGGATTCCCGCATGATCCGACTGTACTGCTGCTGCATACATCAGCGGTCCGTCCGGCTCATTGCAGATGCTTTCCAGTTTTTCATACTGTCTGTCATAGTCTTTAAAACGTCTTCTGACCGTATCAAAAAGATAACCGATTGCGGCATTTTGTTCTGCCGTGTCGATATCTGCCTGCCTGTAAATGCACAGGCAGTCTTTAAACCATTCCTCCGGCCACGGATAGCTTCTTGCAAAGCGGTATAATTTTAAAATAATATCCACGATTTTCGTATCGTCACGTCCCGTTCCATACGCATCGACAAAATCAAAGAACACCTGATTTTCGGAAGCATAATATTCCTCCAGCATCTCCTCCATAACATCATTTTCAAGCAGCTTCATTTCACCTTCGTCCGCAATCCTGAAACCCGGATCTAATTCAATATCCGTAAAATAATTGCGCACAATATTTAAACAGAAGCTGTCAATCGTCGTAATCGGGGCATTGTGAATCAACGTCATCTGACGGATTAACCGCTCGTTTCCCGGATTCTCCTGTAGCATTGCATCGAGCGCCTCACGGATTCTCTGCTTCATTTCCGCCGCCGCCGCCTTTGTAAAGGTTACAACGACCATTCTGTCCACGTCTATGCCATCTTCTGCCGTGATTTTTCGGATAATGCGTTCTACCAGCACCGCTGTTTTACCCGAACCTGCGGCGGCAGCAACTAAAATATTACAGCCGTTTGTCCGGATTGCCTTGAACTGTTTTTCTGTCCAGCGGTTTGCCATTTTCATCAACTCCTTCCCTGATTTTTTTCCATATTTCCTCATCACTGAATGTCTTTAAGCTGCGGGACTGCCCTCCCGGAATATCCGGTGAAAAACCGCATACCGCATGGTACGGACAATAGGTACAGGCATCTTCCTTCTGCGTGTGGTACGGATTAACGTCCACATTTCCACCAAAAATTCCCGCCGCCATATCTGCCGACTTTTCGGTGACATAGTCTGTGAGCTGTTCAAACTTCTGCGTGCTGTAAATGTGGCTTCGCATATCCAGCTCCCCATTTGATTTAAACGCAACCGGAATAACCGCCGACTTTCCTCCGCGGTCATCCATTTTACGGATAATTTCCGTATCCTCATTGACAACACCTTTCATACGCAGATTTTCCAATATCATTTCATCAACGGCTTCACGGTAATCCGCGTCTTCTTCATCGGGCACGCTCTGTACTTCTATAATCGGATTGTCAATATTGTAATAAAGAATCCCCGCCGGAATAATATTCTTATCCGGGTGCCGCTTCTTTTCAATGCGCTGTGCCGCCTTCATATATGTTACAAGCTGTAATTTTAAGCCGTAAAATGTCTTTAACAAATCAAAATCCGATTTGCCGGTTTTGTAATCCACCACGCGCACATAAACATTGTTATCATCTTCACAAATATCAATGCGGTCAATTTTGCCCTGCATATAAAGCGACTTGTCACCAAGTACCTCATGCTCATCAACTAAAAAGTTCATTTCATATGCATCGGGTGCAAATTCACCGCGCTCTAACTGCTTTCCGATTGCCCAGACCGTCCTGTCCGCCAAATCGGTGAGCCTTTTAATCATGTATTCGTTACGGCTGTTATCCTTTAAAATGGTGTTGCCGTACTCTGCAGCAATCCGCACAACGCTTTCGGATACGCGCTTTTTTCGTTCTTCATCGGATAACAGGGAAAAGGATTTTTTCTCCTCTTTTAACTGCCGCGACACATCTTCCAAAACACCGTGCAGAACCGTACCGAAATCCTGTACCGCAAAACGGTATTCTTCTCTTTGTGAAAGCTTTAAGCCATATTCCAGAAAATACGCAAAACGGCAGGAAGCATACGTTTCAAATGCCGAAATACTACCCTTTAGCTGTGTTCCGTATAACAAAAGCGCCGCATTTTCACTCAACGTCTTAATATAATTTTCCGTATTCCACTCAATATCCTGCTTCGGAATCTTTAAATAGACAAACTGTCCATCCTGCCCGTCGGCATCCGTTATGCGCACATCCGGAAACATGCGTCTTACATTACGGATTAAATATGACGGAAGTGCCGTCTTTCCGTCACTGCTTTTTTTGGCATACGATAAATACAGCCGGTGTGAAGCCTTTGTCATCATCAGATACAGATAAAATTTCTGTATAAATGCTTTTTCCCTTGCAGAAGGTGACAGTACGATTTCCTGTGCTTCCAGTATACTGCGGTCGGTTTCCGACAGCACACTGCAATTTTCATTTTTCTTTGGCACAACACCGTCATTGACTCCCGCAAAAAACAGCACTTTGACATTGTCAAGACGTGTTCTTTCGATATCACCAATCATCACACAGTCGGAGGTCGGCGGAAGCAGTCCCACTTTCATTTCTTCAAAGCCCGCCGCTACAATCCTGTTAAATTCCTTTAATGAAACATTTTCTTCACCGAGCAGTTCCACAATCCTGTCAAACAATTCAAGCACCTTTGCATAGAGCTGTTCATATTCATTGCCGGCAGGTTCACACTCCGAAAGCGCCTTTATCTGCTCGGCACTGTGCAGAGCCGTCACAAATTCATAAACGGCTGTGACATATGCCCGCACATTGGCTTCTTTATCCTTTAAAACCGCCTCCAGATTCAAAAACGGCGCCATAATCTGCTCCCGCAGGGCATTTAACGTTTCCAGTTCCGGCTGGTACGTGCTTCTTTTCATTTTCTTTTTCCACGGTTCATGCCATGCACGGCTGCCGCGGATACCTACCGCCAGACAGTAATTTTCCAGCATATCGATATCATGTCTTGAAATGCCGGTCAGCCCCGTACGCAGATATCGGAACATCGTGTCATACGGATATCCTTTTTCTACAATCTCCAAGGCACTGCAAAGCATTTCCACATACGGATTGGAAGCGACAGAGCGTTTATAATCCAAAAACGCCGGAATGTCATTTTGTTTCATCATATTGGCGGCAACTTTTCCATATGTTTCCAAATCTGCCGTAACAACGGCAATATCACGATAACGAAAGCCCTCTTTTCTTGTCAGCTGTAAAATCTCGGATACGATATACTGCAATTCCTCTTTGGGATTACTACCCTCGTAAATGCGGATATTTTCCGGTGTACCGGTGTACACACCGTCCTTATAGCGGAACAGGTTTCTTTCAAGATATGCTAAGTCCTTCGCACCCTCATAGCGGTAATTGATGTCCCTGTCCACGCACACGATATCGTCAACGTTGATTCCTTCTTCCTCACAAATCGCAATCAGACGGTTCATCATCTCTTTACTCATAAAAAACAGGTTGTTCCAGCCTTCATGTCCTGTCGGACGTTCCTTTTTATCAATCGTTACTGATATTTTAATACTTTTGCTGTATACCAGCAACAGACGCATGAGTTTGTACTGAATCGGTGTAAACCCGGTAAATCCGTCAAAAATAATTTCCGAACCGGCAATCAGCTTTGATTTTTCCACCAGTCCGCATAATACGTCTAAAATTTCCTCAGACGTAATATAATTGGTTGACAAAAATGCCATAAATTCTTTGTAAACCAGACGGATATCTTTTAATTTTGCGGAGAGCTGCTGCTTTTCTTTGACATTCTCTCCGATTTCACCAAGCTGCTGCGGTGTAATACCATATTGAAGCAGTTCGGAAATCACGGATTTTAACTCCGAAACAAAACCTGTTTTTTCAATACTGCTGCCAAAGTAATCCAGCTTTTTCTTCTCTTTTTCAAGTACGCGCCGTACAATCAGGTTCTTTCCGGTATCGTCTAACACCGGACGGTTTCCGCCGCCCAGTTCTTCAAAAACCTTGTATGCAAGGCGTTCAAAGCTGACAACATCAATATTTAAAATTCCCTTGCGTGAATGCATATGCACCAGTTTTTTTTGTGTTTCCATGGTATATTGTTCAGGAACAACCACAATAAAATTGTCATGCGGTCTTCTGACAGATTCTTCACAGACTAAACGGCTTAAATATTCTGATTTTCCTGCACCGCTTCCCCCTGTAATAAACTGTAAGGACATATTTCCCTCATTTCTGCCGGACCTCCGGCGATTATTCTGTCATGATTCAATCATTTTCTGCATATAGTATACCATCAATGATAACAATTATGAAAGTGTGTGGATATGAATTCAAAGACAAAAATTATCGTTTTACACCGCCGTGAACTGCTGATTGGTGCCATTGCCGCGGTGATTGCCATTCTTTTACTGATTTTTATGATTTCATCGCTTGCAGGCGGCTCTAAAGATGCCGCAGCCAGCTCTGTCAACGGTGCCAAATCTGTTTCTGCGGGTGTTTCCGCCTGCTATACACCGGGTGTTTACAGAGCCGGTGTTTCTTTAAACGGCAACGCCGTAGATATCGAAGTGACAGTCGATAAAAACCGTATTCAGAATATTGCACTCGTAAACTTATCCGAACCGGTTACAACGCTCTACCCTTCTTTGGAAAGCACCTTTTCCGAACTGTGTGCTTCCGTAATTGAAAGCGGTTCTACCAAAAATATTACATATCCCGCTGAGAACAAATACACCGCTACAATGCTTCTGAATGCCATTCAGACAGCACTCGATAAATGCACGATACAATAAAAAGGCTGTGGCACGCAATCAGGATTTCTGATTTTTGTGCCACAGCTCTTTTCCTTTTATGCACCAAAGTAGCTGACTTCTTCTGCCTGTTCTACATTGTAAAATCCGGCATAGCCGCGCTCCTCTAATTTACTTAAAAACTTACCGGTCTTTTTCGGTTTTATATAAAGGGATGCAATCATGCCTTCACTTCTTAACTTTTCAGCTGTCTTGACAGCTTCTGTTAAATGTCCGTCTTCATATAATACGGCAATCTTTTTACTGCCGTCCGGAATTTCAATGCCGTTCTGCATAAGGATAGAGAAAATACGCTCAAATCCGATTGAAAATCCGACTGCCGGAATGGACTGGTTTAAAAACTTGCCAATCAGATTGTCATATCTTCCACCGCCTGCGATTGCGCCCTTAAAGTCAATGCTTTCCACTTCAAAAACGGTTCCTGTGTAGTATCCCTGTCCTCTGACCAGTGATAAATCAAAGACCACATCGTATGCCCCTGCTGAAAGTGCCTTCACTGTTGTCATAATCTTTTCAAGACTCTCTGCCGGTTCTTTATCTTCCAGCATATCCTTTAAAGAATCCAGACTAAAATCATTTTTTTCAAGGAACTGTGTAAACTTTGTAATGGCTTCTTTTGCAAATCCTTTTTCTGTCAGTTCTGCTTCTACACCGTCCATGCCGATTTTATCCAGCTTATCAAATGTAATGCACACACTGTCTAATTCATTTTCCGCAAAGCCCATCTGCATTAATACGGCACGTAACAGTCTTCTGTCGTTTAACTTAACTTTGAAATTCTTCATGCCGATTGCCTGTAATGCCTTTGTGGTTGTTAAAATCAGTTCGATTTCCGAATCGTTGGATTCTGAACCGATAATATCAATATCACACTGGATAAATTCTCTTAATCTGCCCTTCTGCGGACGTTCTGCACGATACACACGGTCCATCTGGATACATTTCATCGGAAGTGTCAGCTTGTCTTTATTATTCGCATAATATCTACTGAGCGGCAGTGTCAAATCATAACGCAGTCCCATATCCGCAAGCACATTCTCATTTTCCGAAGTCACGCCTGATGCCAGTGCCTTATCCAGCTTGTCGCCGCGCTTCATAATCTTGAAAATGAGGTTCAGATTTTCTCCGCCATCACTTTTATCCAGATTTTCAATATCTTCAATTACAGGTGTAATAATATGTTCAAATCCATTGGCAAGATAGACTTCAAGAATCTTCTGCTGTAAATAATCCCTGATTTCCACTTCCTTTGGAAGATAATCGTTTGTTCCTTTAACCGGTGTAACCTTCATAATTGCCTCCTAGACTTTTCCTTAAACTCACTTCTTCTTATCATACCATATCCGGCATTTGAAATACAAGGTCTTTCACACACTTCTTTGCGCCCTAAGCACACGGTCATCACACAGTTTCTTTTTTACGGTTTAAATAAGACACTGCCGAAAGTGCCGCAACATTGCCCTGTCCCGCCGCTTTAATATACTGATACGGCGTTCCCGCAATATCGCCGCAGGCAAATAATCCCGCCACATTCGTTTCCATCTGCAGATTGACGGCGGCATGATTTTTTTCGGTCTTTAAGCCCGGAACGAGCTGTCCCGGAAAGACGGCTTCCCGTAAAATGAAGATGCCGTCCACCGGATACAGCTTTCCGTCAGTCTTTAACTGCTCCACTTTCATCGTGCCGGTAATCTCTGCCGGCTTTTCCGTACAAATTTCAATGTTACCGGAAAGCTCCGGCAATACAGCTTCTTTGCCCATTGGAAAGTATAACACTTTTCCCACAATTTCCGCTAAATACTGTGCTTCCTCAACGGATTCTTTAGTATAGCCGATAACTGCGACCGTCTTTCCTTTAAAAAACTGTGCATCACACGTTGCACAATAGCTGACGCCGCGTCCCAAAAATTCATTTTCACCCGGAAACGGCTTATCCGCCGTCATGCCGCAGGCTAAAATCACGCTGTCTGCCCGGTACTGCTCCTGTCCTGCCTGAATGGCAAAGTAACTGCCCATTGCATAGACGGCATGCACTCTTTTTTTCGTAACCGCAATCTGCAATTCGTCCAAATGTCTTTTATATGCCTGTGCCAGCTCCTCTCCCGAAACGGCAGGCAGTCCCGGATAATTTAAAATCCGGTGTGCTTTTGCCACCTTACTGCTCACCGGCTCAGCGCCGAACAAAAGTATCTCTTTATTTCTGATTTTTGCGGTAATAGCGGCAGAAATGCCCGCCGGTCCTGTACCGATAATCGCAATGTCCGCAGTCTTTATATCCTGTGCCACTTGTCATGCTCCTTTCACTTTTTTGCATTTTCCTTCAGTGCTTTTCAAATTTTTTCGCACCTCTGCACCATATTACTCTGTTAGTATACTGCAAAATATGTATGTCATACCCGTTCTTATCCGCAATCCACGGTAATTTTCGTATCCGATAAAAATCTGTTCTCTGTCCGTGTCCTCACATATTTGCACTTACCTTAATTATAAATGGAATACCACCGTTGCCACATTAAAGTATATCAGTATTGAACAGGTATCCACAATCGTTGTAATCAGCGGCGATGCCATAATTGCCGGGTCAAAATGCAGCTTCTTTGCAAGCAGTGGCAGAATACAGCCGATAAGCTTTGCAAAAATAACTGTAATAACCAGTGAAATTGAAATGACAACCGCCAGTGAAAAATTCCTATACATCAGCAGGATTCTAAGCCCATTTGCCAGTGCCAGAATCACACCGACAATAATTGAAATCCGGAATTCCTTAAACATCACCTTAAAAATATCACGAAAGGTAATTTCTCCCAGTGCAATCCCACGGATAATCAGCGTGGAACTTTGTGAACCGCAGTTACCGCCTGTATCCATCAGCATTGGAATAAAGGATACTAAAATCGGCACTGCTGCAAACGCATTTTCATAGTGTGTGATAATCACGCCCGTTGCCGTAGCGGATAACATCAGCACCAAAAGCCACACAATTCTGTTTTTGGCATGTGTCAGCACCGGTGTTTCAAAATAAGATTTTTCACTCGGATTGACTGCTGCCATGAGTGACATATCCTCTGTTGCTTCATCAACCACAACATCGAGTGCATCATCGACCGTGACGATTCCGACCATACATTCATCGGTATCCAGAACCGGAAGTGCCAGCAAATCATATTTTGAAAATAACTGTCCGACCTGCTCCTGGTCATCTCCCGTATGCACAAAAATAATCTCTGTCCGCATAAGTTCTTCAATCGTTTTGTCGTCATCTGCCACCATTAAGTCTTTGGCGGTCACAATGCCTACCAGTCTGCGCGCTTCCAGCACATAGCAGGTATAAATCGTTTCCTTGTGGATTCCTACTTCTTTAATATGTGCCATTGCCTGCTTTACGGTCATGGTGCGCTTGAGTGACACATATTCTGTTGTCATAATGCTGCCTGCGCTGTCCTGTGGATAATCCAGCAGAATATTAATCTGCGCACGCTTCTGCGGATTGATATTGGATAAAATCCTTGTTACGACATTTGCCGGTAAATCTTCCAGTAAATCCACGGTATCGTCCATAAACATATCGTCTATGATTTCTTTTAATTCCGTTTCCGTGAAAGCATCAATCAGACAGCTCTGTGTTGCATTGCTCATATTGGCAAAAACTTCGGCTGCTTTTGCTTTCGGAATCAGACGGAATGCCTGTGCAAGTTCCTTTTCTTCAAATTCTGACAGCAGTGAGGCAATGTCTACTGCATTCATCACATTTAAAATGCTTCTGATTGCTTTGAATTCTCTTGCTGCCAGAAGTTCCATAAAAATGTTCTTCTCCATTTTCTATGCTCCCTTCTGTCGTATCCGTATTGTGTAAATTTTCCGAATGATAACTGACGCCCGAATCCATTTGCCTCACCTCCTTTAATACTAAAAAAACTCCGTCTGACGACGGAGTTTGAAATTCAATCTTAATCTTTGCGCAGCCATTTCTTTATCTGGCGCTGTGCTTCCGTCGTCCAAGCTTTAGCATCACAGGGCATATTAGTTGCATTAGGTTATGCCTTAAACCGACATAGCCTGCTGACCAACGATTTGTGTCTCCACAAATTTGCGGCAGCAACCTTAGGAAAATCCAAATCCCTGTGGTAACCTCACCTACCGAAGTATTTCGTTTTTTTCATTATAGACACAGAAAATAAAATCTGTCAACTGCTTTTTTCGTAAAAATCATACTTACCGTGTTTTTTCTTCGTCCATAAAATAAAGCCTTGCGCCGAAATCCGGGAAGTAACGCACTTCATCATTCAGTCCCGTTGCGCAGAATGCCTGCTTTAAGCGCACACCGCAGTACATCAGCGTATCGCCGAATACATGGTAGTCCTCCCGCTCACCGTTTATTTTAATCCATTTGGCAGCGAGGTGCTGTATCAGGGAATCCTGACGGATATGCACCGGCGATGCGGTGTTGACCAAATCCCCGAAATCCTTGATATTGTACTTTAACGCACGATTGTAAAAATGATACCGCTTTTCAGGGTCTAATCCCTTTGCATAAAAGCATGTATGCGGCGTGTTTGCCACCGCAAGTTTATTCATCAGCAATCCGACCGCTTCGGAAGTATCTTTTTTGACACAGCTCCACTCCATCAGACTGCCGCCGCCCGCCGACAGTACACTGCTGTCACGGATATCCCTGTCCGAAAAACTTCTGCCGCGGTAAAAAATTCCCCGCTGGAACAGCTCCCGCTTTTCTTTATACAAGGTAATCTGTGCTTTCACCGCCTCAAGTTCTTCTTTGGACATATCACAGAAATTACATTCATAACCCAAATTCCCGAAAGCCGCCACGGCAAAGCGTGTTTCAAGCGGCGTGCGGCGCAGTGTCTGGTGATTCGGGCTTGCTGAAACGTGTGAACTAAGCACGGACGGCGGATAGCCGTAAGTGTAATTGTTTTGAATCTGCGCGCGGCTGACCGCATCTGTATTATCGCTTGCCCAGATTTGCGGAAAATAACACAAAATGCCGAGGTCAAAGCGGTTGCCACCTGCCGCACAGCCTTCAAATAAAATATCCGGAAAACGTTTTGTCAATACGTCCATGCAGTGATACAGCCCGCAGATATAGCGGTGTGCTGCTTCACCCTGTCTGTCCGGCGGCAGATACGGTGAATAATCATCACTGAAAATCCGGTTCATGTCCCATTTGACATAAGAAATATCCGCACCGGAAAAAACACGGCTCATTTCTTCAATGACAAATTCCTGCACCTGCGGATTGGCTAAATCTAAAATCCGCTGGTTTCTGCCCTCGGAATGATTCCTGCCGGGAACGGCAGCTGCCCAGTCCGGGTGCTTTTCATACAAACGGCTGTTGACACTCACCATTTCCGGTTCTACCCAGATACCAAAATCCAGTCCAAGTGCTTTGATTTTCTGCGCAATTCCCAAAAGTCCGCCCGGCAGCTTCTTTTCATCGGCATACCAGTCCCCAAGGGAACTCTTATCGTCATTCCGGTTTCCAAACCAGCCGTCATCCATGACAAACAGTTCGATTCCCGCTTCTTTTGCCGCCTTTGCAAGGCGTAGCAGTTTCCTTTCGTTAATGTCAAAATACGCCGCTTCCCAGCTGTTTAACAGCACCGGGCGCAGTTTCCGTTTCCATGTGCCGCGAACAACATGCTCCTGCACAAAATCATGCAGTTGGTGACTCATTTGATTATAACCTGATGCCGCATAGGTCAGCACCGCTTCCGGTGTTTCAAAAACTTCACCTGTGCCAACCGTAAAGCAGAAATTTTTCGGCTGGATACCGGAAACGATTCTTGTACGTCCTGCCTGCACCTCTACAGCTTCATAGTGACTGCCGCTGTAAATAAGATTTATTCCGAAACACTCTCCGGTGTCCTCGGTCGTTTCTTTTCTGCCAAGCATGATAAACGGATTGGCACGGCTCGATGACGTTCCCGTAAAGGATTCATTGACATATTTTCCGGTTTCAAGCACGGCTTCACTGCGGTTCATTTCCCGTGTCCATGCGCCGTGAAATGTTGAAAGCACATAGTCTGCCCGGTGTAAATCAAGCTGCATGCTCATCAGCCGCCTAAGCTTCACAGGCTGTTCTCCTTCATTTTTAAAAACAGTGCGCCTTGTAATCACATCGCAGTCTTCGTATACGTCATAATACAGTTCCAGCTTTGTTTTTCCTTCTTTGTCTGCCAATACGACCTTTAGCTGTTCGGATTTGCCGTTTTCATCATATGCACCCGGAAGTGTCTGCAAGCCGCATTTTGTTTCGGAAATCTGTGCGCTCTCAAACAAAAAATCCGCCGTTGTACTGCCATCCGCATATTCTGTTTCAATAAACGGTTCACGGATATCGCCTTTTCCGTAAGATGACATTTCAAGACAGCAATCCTCCAATGAAAGATTTTCAAAACTGCTGTCATACGCAATCGTATTGCCCGGAAGAAATGCCCTTTTTTCCATCATTACGGTCTGCTGTGCATGAATCCGCCTTCCATAATACAAATGCTCCGGATGTCCGCTCTCCATGACACAAAATACATAAGACGTATGCCGTGTATGCAGTGCATACAGATTTTTTTCTATCGTAATCATATCGGAAATCCTTTCTTTATCATATATACCTTTTAAGCCCGCAGTGTATTGCTAATCTCCTCCATTTTACTCTCTGTCAGAATATATTTCTTGTGAAAATAAAACACAGCAAGTAACAGTCCTGCAATCGGAAGCACCGTCATTGTCATACGCAGTCCGACCAGCGAACCGCCTGCCTGTGCGGCTTCTCCCGTCACAACTGCCGTATCCTGACTTAAGTGGCTCAGCGACAGGCACACGGATACAACCAGTGCCGCTACACCGGAAGCTAATTTTACAACAAATGTCTGCATAGAAAAAATCACGCTCTCGTCCCTGCGCTTATTTTTTAATTCACCATAATCCACGGTATTGGCAAGGAAAATGGTTGTAAGCACCAGTAACATGCCGTTTGCCGCAAAGATGAAAAATGCCGGAATAAACAGTATACATACATTGGACATTGTTGTAAATACAAGCACCAGCAACACTAAATATCCTGCTATCGCCATGGCAAAGCTCACGTAAAAAATGCGGATTGTATTTAAAAATTTACGCAGTAACGGAAACAGAATCATCATCGACAATATCTGTATTGCACCGCCAAAGGTGTTAAACAGCGTATAGCCGTTGTACCAGTCCGCACCGCCGAAATCATATTTAAAAAAGTAAATCACCAGATTGGACGTAATGTATACCGATGTATTAATCAGCACAATGGTAATAACAACCGTCATTGCCTGGTCATTTTGCAGTAATGCCTTAAACATCTGCTTTATGGACGGCGCATCGACATCAACCGTTGATTTCTCTTTGATATTCAGACAGGTAATCAGAATGAATACAAAAAACAATACGGATAAAATCAGGGCAAACCACTTAAAGCCCGTTCTTTCATTGCCGTTTCCGAAAAAGTAGACGCACTGCATAGTGATAACCGTTACCAGTGCAGAACCGATCCCGGCGCAGGAACGTGCGAGCGTGGAAAGATTTTCACGTTCCTTTCCTCCCTGCGTAAATGCCGGAATCATGGACCAGTACGGAATATCCATCATGGTATAGGTCACACCCCATAAAATGTATGTAACCGCCGCATAGGCTACCAGCCCGCCGCCGTCCAATGCAGGCGGTGCCGCAAACATCAGATACAACACGATGGCATTGAGCGCCGTTCCCACAAACAGCCACGGACGGAACTTCCCGAACCGTGTCCTTGTCTTTGCCACAATAACCCCCATAACCGGGTCATTAAACGCATCAAACACGCGCGCCGCCATTAAAATTATGCCCATTGCAATCGCACTGACGCCTAAAATATCCTGATAATAATACAAAATATAACTTGCCGAAAACATATAAACCATGTCTTTTCCCACGGCACCCAGTCCGTAAGAAGCCATTTCCCTTTTACTTAACATACCTTACCTACTTTCTGCGGCTGCCAGTTCCACCGCCTTGTATGCCCCATCATATATGCCTGCTTTTTTATTGGCTTCAATGCAGTTACACATCTGAAATAACAGCGTTTCTTCATTTAAAAACAACTCCAGCATTTGCAGTGTATGACCGGTGTCACGACATTCCAGCGTACCGTCACCGATTTCTGCCGAATGGACTGCACCCCACTGTTCATGTCCACCGACACGCTTGATAAACAGCTTCGGCACCGGATAAAATGCCAGTTCGCTCGGTTTCGTAACCAGCACATCACAGCTTCTCATCAAAAGATTGGTACAGTAAACCGCTTCAAATATATTTTCATGCCAGAATCCGTGGATTCCCGTGACTTCTCCCGTCAGGGCTTCCTCTGCAAACTTTTTTGTATTCTCCCAGTTGTTAAAATGTTCACAAGAAAGTGTCTTCATCTGCGGAATTTCTGCCTTTAACTGCTCCCATACATTTTTATAATCGCCCACATTGACATACAGTGCAGCACGTCCGTCCCTGATATGCGGTATTAAATAACGGATAATCTCCGCAAAAATTTCTTTCTGCGCACCCGCACCGCCAATCGTCAAAAGAAAGCGCATCGGTTTTTTCTGCATTTTGCGCGCCCGCCTTGCCGCACAGTCTTCTTCGATTCCCTGCACCAGCTCATGGTCAATGTAGTGGCCTGTATACACAAGGCTGTCCTTTGGCATTGGATTTAACACTTTGTTTTTATCCATGCCGTTTAAAATACGGTAGCCTTGGTAGGCAAAATGCGTCTGCACCGTATGAATACTGCCCTCTGACAAATGCAATGCCATTGGCCAGTTATCCGGCACGGCATTGATAACACGCTTCATGCCCGCATGCACCGCCGCCTGCGCCGGCCATACATGTGTGGCAATGACCGGAATTTCTTTTGGCACATTTGCAAATACAGCTGCCATCAGTTCCGCATTTTTCTGGTCTGATGCATTGTAAGAAAGCTTTCTAAAGCCCTCGTAATTCATCGGTTCCCAGACAAACCGGTTAAACAGACGGCTTTTCTGGGACAATCTTGACCCCAGTGAGTATAAATCATTCTGCGCACGGATAACCTTTGTACAGGTCGTATCTTCATAAGAATTCAAATCCATCCAGTACGGTACATAGCCCATTGCATGTGCCGCCGAAGCAATCGCCATGGAAATGCGGTAATGACCGAAGCCCATGCGGATATTTCCCACAATAATGCCTTTTTCCGTATCAAACGGTATCGTTTGATTTTTCTCTCCGACTGTGCCGTGCTTTTTGGCAACACGCACATCGACAATGCCAAACGTATCGCCAAGCACCGCATTTTTACGAAGCCGCACCGGATATTTTGTGCCGGTATCATCGCCATATTTTTTGATAAATTTTTTCTTAGAATGAATGGCATTTCTGTATGCCTTGCGGCCGATTTCATTGCCGTAAATCATTTTTGATCTGTCTTCCATAACCTTGCCCCTTTCTATGCCTTTTTCTCGATTCCGTCCAGTAAAATGCCAACCACTTCGCTTAACCCTTCCGTATAGGAAAGTCCACTGTTGACTAAAATATCACGCTGGAAAAACTGCTCCAGTGCGGCTTCCATCATCAATTTAAAAATGGATAAATTCACGGGACGGATACATCCTTCTTTTATTCCCTGTTCCAGCAGTCCCATCGTCATTTCCCAGCCGCCTTCCAGCCGCTGTTCTACCCTTGTGTATATTTCAGGATATTTTTCCTTGAGCAGATACAGCTTCGCAAAATTAATGTCTTTATAGCTGTCCGGCATGACACCGAGAATTGCCCTGATTTTCTCCACTGTGGACAATGCTTCATTTTCCAATATGGCACGCTCGCTTTCCTTTATCGTATCAAACAGGTAATCAACCATGGAAAGAAACAGTGAAGTCTTGTCTGAAAAGACCGTATATATGGTTTTCTTGCTCATGCCGAGGATTCCTGCAAGGTCATCCATGGTGAATTTCAATCCCTTTTGATTAAAGGCTTCTATCGTACCCTCTAAAATCTTCTGCTGCAGTTTTTGTTCCTGTATACTTTCTTTCATCGTTCCCTCCTTCTCCGTTTGTGTTTTGTGTAGTACTTTTGTTGGAAACTATTTTTTATTTTTTAGTTTCCATTATTATATCATATTTTATTTTTATGCGCAATTGCCATTTTTATATGTATTTCTTTTTATTTTTTTGTGCATGTATCACATATTTTTGTTCGTATTTTTCATAATCTTCCACTATATTTTGCACCTGACAACCGCAATGATTTTAGGCTTTTGCCCCTGATAGTTTTGTATTAAATAAAAAGACTCCACAGCCTATGAATTTCTCCGGCTGTGGAGTCTTTCTACCTATTATATAGGGTTATTTATCAGCATTTTTGACATTTCATCAAAATGCCTTATAAGTTGTACAATCACAATTTGCAGTTACAGGTTATCCTTCAATGGCAATATACTTATCACCCTTGACCGGTGCCTTTTCTTTCTTTGGAACAGAAAGTTTTAAGATACCGTCCTCGTATTTTGCCTTGATATCTTCCTGTGTCAGGTCTTCACCAACAAAGAAGCTTCTGCTCATTGCGCCGGCATAGCGCTCCTTGCGGATATATTTGCCGTCTTTCTTTTCTTCATCTTTGTCAAGACCTTTAGAAGCACTGATGGTCAGATAGCCATTTTCAAGGCTGGCACTGATTTCATCTTTCTTAAAGCCCGGCAAATCAATATCTACTTCATAACCGCTTTCCGTTTCCCTGACATCTGTTTTCATAACATTAGAAGCGTGCTTACCATATAGAACCTTGTCTACATCCGGGAACTTAAATCCATTCATAAAATCATCATTAAATAAATCTTCTCCAAAAATACTAGGCATTAACATAAGTCATCTCTCCTTTTCTAAAATCGCTGCTCATTTACCTGTTACTCTGGAACCGGGATGTTTTAAAACAAATTCAATTTCTTTATTTGTTCCTTTCCTTTGTTCTAGTTGTACTATAGCACTTATTATTAGCACTGTCAATAGGTGAGTGCTAATTATTTTGTGAAGATTTTGTGAAGCCTTGATTTTACGGGCTTCACAGGGATTTTTCACTTGCTTTCGCACTCGATTTTCTTGATTTGACCACATTTTTACGACAAATTCTTGGAAAAATATATTCGTCTGATTTTCTTACCACATTTTACGACAACGACTTATGGTTTATACCACAGCAGGTACGGTTTCTGGCAGGTTCATTTTGGACATCTCGTTCTCCACATGAGACTTTTCTGCAATATGATTATAGACATTCATTGTAATCTGTGCATCTGAATGGCCCATCACATACTGCATAACTTTGGGATTGACGTTATTCTCACCCAGTCTGGTACATCCCGTATGACGAAGGGTATGCGATGAAATAGGAGGCATCAGCTCCGGCTCTCTCTTCTCTTCTTCTGCCAGTTTGCTTTCTTTCTTATTATAGGCATTGACAATATTTTTCAGAAAGCTGTTCACTCCCGCCGGCATGATCGGACGCCCATGCTTTGTATTGAAGATGAATCCACTACGTCCACCGATCTCCACATTACTCTGCAAACCAAGCATCAGATTCAGTTCTCTCTGCTTACGGAACGCATCATATACCATCTGTGTCATAGGAATGTCTCTGATTCCTGCATCCGTTTTGGTTTCTGAATCATGGAAACAATATCCTTCATCACCTTCATAATACACAAGCTGTCCACCTACATGAATCTCCCTGTTCTTCATATCCACATCTGACCAGGTTAAGCCGATAGTCTCACTCACTCTCAGGCAAGCTCCAAACATAACCTGCATCATTGGAAGATGAGGCTTATACACATTACTCTGTTCAACAAACTTCAGGAGTTTTTCCTGCTGTTCCAGTGTCAGTGCTTCTTTCTCCTTTGCCGGAGCCCCATAATCTCCAAGTGTTCCAGTTACCGGATTCTTACGGATAATCCCGTCTTCCACTGCCAGTTCAAAACTGGGATTCAATAAACCATAAAGACCTTTGATCGTACTGTGTGCCAGTCCTTCATCTGACAATGAGGAAAAGAACGTCCTTACGTGAGATGTCTTAAAATCTACAACACGAATATTTCCTAAAGTATTTCGTATCCGGTAGTCCCACATACGGATATAATTCTTTTTCGTTCTTT
>ENA-ORSX01001199-ORSX01001199.1-human-gut-metagenome-genome-assembly--contig:-NODE-1199-length-20081-cov-4.925397_pt1 | contig 20081 bp, 25 predicted proteins | sample MGYA00241904_ERZ509172 | MGnify/ENA primary metagenome ERZ509172 (study PRJEB26280, sample SAMEA2338795) | human gut metagenome | biome: human gut; feature: human-associated habitat; material: faeces...
TCTCCTGAAGGTGTTCGTTCTGCTCCTTACTGGCCCGCTCGGCCTTGCGGAGAGCTTTTTCATGCTCCGTCTCGGCCTTGGTCATGAGCTGTGTGTACTTCGCCGGATCCGTTTTCTTCAGATACTCGACGTTCCGCAGAAACGCCTCATACTCCTTATCAACCTTGGCGACGGCTGCGGCTGCGGGATCGGCGTAGGACAAAATATCCTGCATCCACTTGAAGTCGGCTTCCTGCTCCATCGCCTTACGCAGCTTTTCCATCTCGGCGGCGGGGAGTTTGGCGTCCTTGGCAATCTTCGCCAGCTTTTCCTCAATCTTGACCTGTTCAAGTTCGCGGCTCGACTGAGTGAGCTTGGCAAGCTCTTCGTCGTAAGCGGCAAGAGCCTTGGCAGCGCGGTTGGCGGCGGCTTCGGAAGAAGATTTTCCCTTCTTCAATATACCGTCGATCTTTTTGTATCGGTCATTAAGCAAGGCGTTAAGGTGCTCAGCGGCCTCAGCCCGTTGCCCGTCAGTCAAAAGCATAGAGTCTAATGCTGTTAACTGTGCCTTATATTCCTTGGTTTCAGCGTAGAGGGATTCCAGTCTCCCGGCATCAGTCTTAGTGAAAGCCTCATTGATCTTTTGAAGAACCGTATAGTGTTCAGTATTACGATTTTCCTTCCAGTCGGAATGTTCCATAAAAGGAGAAGTTTCCTCAATCGAAATTCCATTAATTTCTTTAAACTTCTTATTCCATTCCTGTATGTTGACTATATTCTGCCAACCGTCGATCGAAACAGAAAGCTTAATCCCAAGAGCTGCAAGAGACTGAGTTTCAGCTATGATTTTTTTTAACTGATCCGTATCCTTCCCAGCCGCCTGTGCTTCCATTTCAATACGCTTCAAACCATCTTGAAGCATCTTGAAATCTCCGATTTCTGCCGTCTCTCTGCGAAGGGACATTACACTTTCAATATATTCATCCAGCGACATCTTAGCGTATTTCCAAATAGAGCTATGGTAGGCATCACTTTTGGACAGGCGGTCCATGATGCTTGTCATAGCAGACTCAAGATCCGCAAGCTGTTGCTTAGATGCGGCAACTCTTGCTTCTAATTCTTTTGCAGCGATTTCCTGATTCTCAGAAAGCCTTTTGGTGATCTCGGGAGAAAGCTCCTGAGCCGCATTGAGAGCCTTTTGTGCCTGAGTCGCGACATCAGCCTGTTCCGCGTAATAATAAATAGCCGCCGATGCAGTGCCAATTACAGCGGCAAGAGCAAGTATCGGATGTCCTATTACAGCCGCATTCAGGGCGACCATCGCTTTCTGAATGCCCATGATCCCCCCGGCAAACGTCAGCGCGGCGTTGACGTCCAATGCTCCCTTGAACAACGCCAGAAGGGGAAGGCACGTTTTGAGCGCGGCAGCCAGTGCAGCCACGCCAGCGGATACCCCCGCACCGACGGCAAGCGCCTTGAAAAGGCCGCTGTACTCACTCAGGGCATCAAAGAGAGCTTGCAAACCTTCCACGGCCACACGCAGGGCGTTGATGCCCGCAACGGCGGTATCTGAATCCACGAATGATGCCTTTAACCTCTCCCACTCTGTCGAAAGCCGATTAAGAGAGCCCTGCATCCCCTTCGCGGCCTCTTCTGCGGCAGCGCCGTACTCGTCTTTGAGCACCTTGGCGAGCTTAGGGAGGAGTTCTTCCGCTGTGAGCTTCCCATCCGCCATAAACTTGTCGAGGGCGGCGGTGGTCATGCCCATAGCCTTGGCCGCGAGCTGAAACGCGCCGGGGAGACGTTCGCCAAGCTGTCCGCGCAGCTCCTCAGCCTGTACCTTCCCTTTGCTGATCATCTGTCCGAGAGCAATAAAGGCACCATGCATGTCATCCGTGGACAAAGAAAGAGCGGTTCCGGCTGAGGATACTGCCTCAAAAATCGAATTCAGATCTTTTTCGAGAGTGGACCCCCTCCCCGCAGCAAAGAACGTCTTCGCGCCTTCGGCGGTAGACTGAAACTGCAACCCCAAGCGGCCACTGACGTCATAGAGATAGGAAAGCTGCTGCTGTGCGGCGGACGCGGAACCGTAGATACTCGTATACGACTTATCGAGGCGATCCATTTGCAGCGCCGCGTCAAGACAAGCCTTACCGCCGAAAGCGACGGCGGCTGCCCATGCGAGAATGGCGACCTTTGCGGAACTGAACCCGTTCCCAAGCGTCGCCAGCGCCCCGCGCATATCCCCCATCTCCGCGCGGAGTCTGGCAAGTTGCAAAGTGGAAAGGTTGGCGTCCTGCGCAAGCTGGCGAAAAGCCCGTTCCCGTTCCACCTCGCGCATCATGCGGGCGAGGTTTTGCATGTGCCGGGACGAGACGTTGCACTTGGCGGCAAGCTCGTCCAGTCCGGCTATGGGCTTTTCGAGCTTGGCGGAGCCGATGTATTGAGCCGCTTCGCCAAGCCCTTTGCCGACTTTCCTGATGGACGCGTCAACGACGGCAAGATCGCGGGCCGCTTCCTGCGTGCCGTCCGCCCGTACCTCAATTCCTACCGTCGTCGTGTCGTTCATGGCTTGCCCTTGGTGTTTTTGTTGCGCTTTTCCGTTTCAGCGGCATGGGCGGACAAAAAGGCCGTGTCCATGCTGCGCAAAGTGAGGATTTCGTAAGGAGTGAGTGGCGTGGAGGTGAGCCGGGCCCATGCTTCCATGTCGGACCACGAAAGCGCCGTGGGGCCGAAGCCGGAATTGATGCGCCCACCGGAAAGCTCCTGAAAATAAAACCAGAGATACAGCCCGTCTTCGGGAATCGGTATTTCCTCATCAAGAGAGGTTTCGGAAACGCCCAGTTCTTCCGGCGTCTTCCCGGTCTGCTTGCAAACTTCGAGGATATGATCGCGCTGCGTTGTGCCGTCCGCTCCGGGCATAATCCGGGGCACCCACAAGCGGGCGGCTTCGCACAGCGCCTTGGTCAGTCCTGCAAGTAGGCCGAACGGTCGGAAATGAAGGTTTCCACTTGCTCACGCAGCCACGGGAACCGGGTGTACAGCCTGATCGCATTGTCCCGGCTGCACGGGAGGGGCGCGCCGTCAACAATGACGCCCTTCCAGCTCAGGGTGCAGACGGCGAGCACTTCGATGCTCTCGGCGTCCGCAACCTCCGGGTCGAACATCTGGCTGCGGAATCCTTTGGCCTTGTTCACGCGGCGTTTGGTGATCGTGGCCGACGCCTTGCGGTGGACGGCGGAATCAGCCCCGGCAAGCGTGATGAACACGCCCACACCATCACCCGTGAGCGGGTCCACAACTTTCAGTTCCGCCCCCTCTTCGGCCTTTGCAGCGGAATCTCGGGTGGCAAAATCAAAGACGGAAGAAGCGGTTTCCGGGGTTTCGACAAAATCTTTCTCAGCGGCCTTGGTCATGGCTTTATCCTTATGGTGGTTGAGGTTATGCACCGGGATCAGCGGGCACAGTCCGGGTGATCTGAAAGTTGGTGCCGAGGGTCGCGTCAAGCGCGGCGGACCACGGCACATTCAGGGAAATCGGGCCTTCGGACTGTACGGAGTCCTCCGCGCCCGTGAAGGTGACGTTGGGGATAAGGAACGTATACGAATAGTCGCCGCGCTGCAGGATGAATTCGAGCTTCACCCGTGCGTCATTGATGAAGTCGTCCGCCAGATTGCCGTCGGTATAGAAGGCGCTCAGGGTGCCCGAAAGGGTGCTCCTGCCCAGACTGACGGCACTGGCGGAACGGGAAAAAATCCCGTACTGCGGCTCAACCCCATTGGCGAGGGTCAGATCGATTCCCGTCACGACGGCTATTTCCTGCCCATCAAGTTTGAGCGCACCCTTGAAGCTGTCGAACGGCACAGGGTCTTGCGAGGGCTTGGGAGACGCCGAAAGAGGATTGCCCCCTCTGACCCCGCTCAGGCCGACCACGGAGAACGCCCCGGTGAGCATGGCATTCGGCTTGATCGAGAGCGTGAATTGGTCGATGAAGCAGCCCGTATAGCTCGCATACTCGTTGATGTTCTTAAACGCCCGCTCGAACGTAAAGGAATGTTCCGCCGTTCCCACCTTCAACACGTTTTCCGTCCAGTTCCCCCCGAGAGCCGCCTCAAGGAGCGGATCGTACTCGACCGCCCCGAACTCGAAGTCAATGTTGCCGCCGACCTTATCAACGCCCGTCCGGTTAAAAGGGATCTGGCGGTCGGAACGGAGGGCGTTCGACGTGAAAGTGTCGCGGGTGAGCCCCAAAGAGCAACCCGTGTGCGCCAGTTCGATCATAACCGGAGAGGCGGGCGTAACCCCCGGCGTGGCTTCCTTCACATACCGGAGGCCGTGATTGGCTCCGCTCGCGATAGTGTACATGGTGGTATCCTTTAGGCTTGGAAGGCGTAAAAGCCTACGTTGACCACGGCCTCGGTGCGCTTGCCGTCGCACGAGGGCGCAGATTTGCGGGGTGTGGTGATGGTGGCGGTGCCGGAATCAAAACGGATATCGTCCCCGCGCGGGAAGTAGCGGGCCACCTGCCCGGCAAGGGTGGAGGCAAGGGAATCCTCGCCCGCCTTCACGACGACCTTGATTTCAATGTGTCCGTCGAGCTTGGTGAGGCCGTTCGCGCCGAGCGTCGCCGTCCGCTGGCCTTCAAGGACAATCCGGGCCCGCAGATGCGAAGCGTGGGGTGGAACGAACGGTTCACCTTCCCACCCAAGGGGCAGGGCAAGGGCGCGGGCCGCGAGGCGGACCCGATCTTTCAGCTCGTCATACAGCGACGCCATCGTTTCCCCCTTCGGTGAAGACAAGGGACTGCCGCCAGACGACGGACCAGACACAGATCCCGTTTCCGGCAAGCTCCTCATCCGTGACGGCCTCAAGGCTCCTCACTACGGCGGGGCTCACTCCCGGCAAGCCGAACGTGGCCCCGTGGACGGCAAGGGCGGTCTTCTCGGCAACATCCAGCGCGTCCTGTTCCGCATATTCGGCCCCGGCTACGTTATTAGAGACGACGAGCGCCCCGAACGTCCCCATCACGTCGAAATCCAGCGAATCCCCTTGTGCATCATTGTCCGCCGCGACCGCCGCGACGAGCACGGACACCCCCGGCGGCAAGCCTTTCCCGGCTACGGCGTCGAGTGTGATTTCACCGGAGAACGCCTCGACGCGGGGGAGGGCGGCGTGGACGGTTCGCAGGAGCGCGACGGCGGCGTCACGTACTTCGGTCAGGCTTGGCATGGTCAACCCCCAAATGTCTTTTTACGATGCCCACGATCGCCCCCTGCCAGTCGTCCGGGATGTCGCCGTCGCGCTGGAACAGGTACGGGCGGGCCGGGATGCGGATTGTGTGAGCGGCAGACGTCCGATCGAACTTCACGCGTTTGTCATTGGCGCGGGCGAAACGGACTTGCCCCTTGTTCGGCCCCCGGCTAATGCGCCGGAAGTGCAGTTTCACGGCCCCCGCCGCCCGCTTGATGGCCGCGCCGAACTGGTGGGCCGCAGCGTAGGCAAGGTTCGTCCCGACAATCACGCTGTCCGGGGTCATCTTGATCGTGATGCTCTTCTTGAGCCGCCCTTTCCGTTGCAAAATCGGGTGGGCGTCGCCCTTCCTCTGCCGCACGGTCGCGGGCTTCAACGGCTCCCACGCTTCGCCCTCGGGAGAGCGTTCGGCCTCGAACCCCTGCCGGATGCTCACGAGCAGGGACATGCCGATCTCGCGGAGGATGCGCGGTTTTTCGGCCTCGAAGCGCTCCAGCCCCGCCGAAAGGGACAGGGTGACGGTTCCATCCTTGGCCTTGATGCTGATCATGCTCAAAACCCCTTGAGGCTGTCCGGGCTGAATATCCGGCTCGGGACATCAAGCCGGACGCCCCCGGAAGCGTCGGTATTCGCGGTGGGCACCCCTTCGGCCTGAAAGATGATGACGCCCCGCGCCATATCCTTGAGTCCGGCAAGCGCATCCTCGAACGCCTTGCGGACACCCTCGGGTGCGGAAACGGCGGTGTGCAGGTAGTAGAAAGCCATGTCCGCGCACCACCGCCGCACCGGAGCAGGGACGGGATCAAGCGGCGTCCGGTAGCGGCCCGCCGCGTACCCCTCGATCGCTTCCGTGGCGTCGGTGAGAGCCGCCCCTATGACGGCCTTGTCCGGGCACCGTGCCGGGGGCGTGGCCCGGTCGGTAAGCTGCGTGAGCTTCATCTCCCCAAACCGGGTCACAAGGTCGTCATAGGTGGCGTAGGTCATGCGTCGGCCTTCTTTTTCCCGTCAGGGACGGACTGCTCAGGCCCCTTCGCGGGAGCCTTCTCCTTCTTCGGAACGGTGATTTCCTCGACAACAAGCATGGGCTCGGCCTTGAGCATGGCGAGTTCCTGCGGCGTAAAACGCCCGTCGGGATAGTCCCGCGTCCCGGCATGGCTGATGCCCGCCCGCCGGAAGCCGTCTTTCTTTGCGGTAATACGGATCATGGCGGCACCTACAGCCACGGGCTGACGAGAAGTTCCGCCGTGCCCGCCCATTCGTTGGTGGCCCCGCCCGTGGTCAGGGACGACACCACGACCTTGCGGGCCGCGCCGTCATGCGTGGGAGGCACGACCAGAAGGTTCGGCACCAGACCAAGCGGGTCGCCGTTATCGTTCGTAAACGCCATCATCGCGGCGCGGGCCTCGGCGTAGCTCTCGTTCGTCAACGGCTTCGTGGAACGGATCGCGCACTGCCACAGGCCGAACCCCACGTTCACGCGGGCGTCGACGCCATACAGGTACTCGTCACGCATGAACACAGCGTCGTCCGTGGGGGCGTCCTTACGCTTCAAGTCGTATTCCCGGCGCTTCTGGAAGATGATCGGCTTCACCGGGCGCGTCGTGCACATGAGGAACCACGGGGCCACGGCGCCGGAGCTCGCCGTGATGGAGTTCGAGACGGATTTACCGCTGACCGGATGGTCGGCATCGAAGAAATATTGTCCGTCATAACACGCAAGTTCATGGCCCTTCTTGAGAGCCCCGAACACGAGCTGATTCGGATGGAGCCCGGCCTGCGCGCCCATGTCGCGGAACATGGGGCCGTAGATGCCGACCTGATCGTCCTCAATGTCGTCGCGCTTCACGGCGATCGTCATTTCGAACTTTTCGTTTTCGATGCTGTACTTGTGGGCCTTCAGGTTGCGGATGATGCGGTCCCCGGCCCATTTCTGCATAGAAGGCAAGGTGCCCAACCACGGATAGACGTTTTCCTTCGTGCTCGACGGCACGGTCATGGCGATCTTCTCGTACTGGCTCTCAGCGGTGCCAAGGCCGTCCATGAAGGCGGCAGACACGCTGAAATAGAACTGCTCAAGAATGGCGCGGTTGATATCCATCGGTATCTCCTCAGATTTTAATCCAGACGCCCTCGTCGGTGACGTCAAAGACGGTTCCAGCCACGGGCGCGTTGGACACCGCGGTCTTTTTGACAGTGCAGTCGTCCGCCGCGTAGCAGACGCCTCCCACCTGTGCGAGCGCGGGGGCGTCATCGGACACGGCTGCAAAGGCGAACACGCCGCGCCGCACCGGGACCTTTTCGCCAGTACGCCCAAGACGCTGCGCCACGCCGACGACCGGGGACAGCCCGGCGGCCACGGACGCGGGCACGAGCTTGCCGTCAGCATTCAGGCAAACCATGCTTCCGGCGTAGACCGTAGAAGCCGCATCAAACTCGAACTCGTCACCATTCCGGCGCACGGTATCCCGATCACTCGTCAGAGCCGTCATTGTCGCCTCCTTTCACGGACTGCATGGCCTTTTTGTAAGCCTCTTCGGATACGCCCATTGCGCGGCAAAGCGTCTTCGCCGTACCGTCCAGAACGCCGTCGGCACTGTCGGGCGGGGTCGCCTTCACGGACTGCGCGGCCTTACCTCCGGGCCGCAGGTCGGGGGCCGCCTCAAGGAACTTCTTGAAGCCCTCGGGGTCGCGGGAGGCAGCATCCTTCGCCCACGTTTCCATCGCCGGACTGATCTTGCCGTCGGCCTTGCCCTGCTCGACGAGCGCCACGGATTGCGCGGCCTTCATCTGGGCAAGTTCCGCATTCACGGCGGTAAAGGTTTCCACAGGAACGAAACGGTTCACGTCCGGGTGCTCGGCACGGGCAGCGACGGACTGCACGGCCTTGACGAGCCCGGCGGGTGTCACGCCGTCAGCCTTCACGGTCTGGGCCATAGTGGACATGGCCTCTTTCATGGACTGCGCGTCCTGCACCACCATTCGGGCGGCTGCCTCGACGGTGGCCTCGGTCGGTTCGGCGTCGGTCACGCCAAGGACGGAGGCAATAGTCTTGAGGAAAGACATGGGGCTTTCTCCGGTAAAAGATTGCTGGCCGGAAGGTTCTCGGGAAGCGAGGGCCTTTAACCCGGTCAGATTGGGGACGTTGGTGAGGGCCACGGACTCGATCGACTGGATGACGCCGCTCTGGTCGTGGTAGTAGACGGGGGACACGTAGCGATATTCACGGGCGACGACGTGAGCCCTGCCCTTCTCCGTCCACTCGACGCGCCCCCATACACCGTCGTCCCGAGCCTCAAGCGCGGTGATCCACCCCGCCGCCGGAGCGGGCTGGCCGTTCACAGCGGAAAATTCAAGCTGGTGGTCATAATCCACGGGGATATCGAGAGGGCCGTTGTGCGCCCGCGTCTGCGCAACCACGGAAACCGGATCGCAGGTGTACGGGCCGCGCCCGTCCCGCCCTAAAAACGTCCCGGATGGGAAAAGCTGCATCCAGTCCGGCACGTCCCCGGCTTGGGAAGCGGGAAGCGCGACGGAAAAAGCGGATTTCAGAAAAGGGCTGTTCATGGATGGACTGTACGAAAAGAATAAAAACGAACACACCCTGAACGTTTTCCAATAGATAAAAGAAAAGCCCCCGGAAACGGGGGCTGTGGCTCAAATGGCCTCGAAGACATTCGTTCCGCGCAATCAAGAAGCCCCGAACATCTTCACGCCAACAAAATTTGACTTATATACGCCAATGACGTATAGTCATTTCATGGAATTCATCGAAACGCCCATATTTACCCGTCTCGTGTTGGAACTTCTCCCCGATGACGAATACCGCGAACTCCAGTTCATGCTTGCGGATAACCCGTCTTGCGGCGACATAATCCAAGGGGGCGGAGGAATCCGTAAAGTTCGGTTTTCCGCTAAAGGAAAAGGCAAAAGCGGAGGCGTTCGCGTCATCTATTATTGGATGACGGCAAGGGGGCAAATCTACATGCTCCTGATCTATCCCAAAAATAAAAAAGATACCCTTACGGACAAGGAAACCAGCATACTGCGAGAACTGGTCAAGGAGTTGGCTCATGGATAAAGATTTGTTCGACGATCTGGCGGCAAGCCTCAAGGAGGCAGCGAGCATAGCCAAGGGAAGAGCTTTCCCTTCCCGTTCCTTCAAGGTTTCCGGACCGGATGTAAAAAGCGTTCGAGAACAGACGGGACTCTCTCAAAACGAGTTCGCCCTTCTCCTTCGGGTAAGCGTCAAAACGCTCCAGAACTGGGAACAAAACCGGAGACAGCCGACCGGCCCAGCGGCGGCACTGATACGGATTTTTGAGAAGTCGCCTGATGCGGCTATTCAGGCATTACAAGCGTAGCACGATAACAGCCCCCTTCCTCACGGTTGGGGGCTGTTTCGTTACAACACCTTGATGGCGTCCATCATCCACAAGATTTCATGTTTTGTAGCCTGTCCCATGAAGAGGAAGGGCAAAGCGTCGCGGGTAAGGTGGAAGAACCGTTGTCGCTTCCCGGTGGGGCTGATCTGCGCGTCCGGGGTGAAGGCTGTTTCCGTGAAGTCCGGCGGGAGGATGGACCGAACCCGGTCTATGTCCCGCATGAGCTTGGAGTGCTTGCGCTGCATTCCCTTGGCTGCGTCGAGGGTAGTGAGCATGTCCGCCCCCTACCGTACGCTCATGGCGCGAGCGCAAGCCAGCAGGAGCATTGCAGGGTTGTGCCTGTCGGGAAGCGATTCGGCAAGCGAGGAGAGGCTTTCGAGCAGGCGTTCCGAAAGGAATCTGTCAAATTGCCCACGGATGGTCATGTCCGAGAAGGGCGCCGTTCCCTGCCCCAGTGCTGCCCGCTGTTCAAGCTGGACAAGAACAGGGGTACCAAGCTGGTAGAGCCGACCCCAAAAAAGCTGATAGCTACGGCGGTATCCTTGCTGGAAGGTGCGGATGTCTTCCGCCAGCCTGAGAAAAGGCGTCTCGTCAAAGCGGGGCGGAGTTGGGGGAATCGCGGCCTCAGCCGTGGGGATGGCGTTGATGGCACGGACACTGACGGAAAGCAGGAACTCGCGGGCGTCTGGCATGAGCCGGGTAGGAAGCTGCTTATATTCGGCAATCCTGAAGTGACGGTTGAACTTCGCCCATATCTCGGCGCGGGCCTTTCCCTGCACGGCGGCGGGGTAGGTCGAGAGCTTGGCATCCACAATCAGCTTGAGTTCCGCGCGTTCCGCCGCGCTGATCAGCTCGTCGTTGAGCGTCACAGGCTCGGCAACGGGCACACGGTCGCCGTACTGCTCGATGACGTCGAGCACCCAGCGGCGGAACGCCTTGGCCACTGGCGTCCGGGCGAACATGGCGAGGAGGTGGCAGCCACGCAGGGAGAAGATGCGGGTCTTGGTGAGGAGGTTTTCCGTGGTGCCCATTTCGGGCACGTCGACGATTTCAACCAGTTGCGTCATTTCTGGGGTGAATTCATCGGAATTTCGATCGTACAACCGAGATACTTTTCTGTCATCAGAATACCCCAAGGCACGGGCAAGTTCTGAAGAACGGAACCAAGGTTGATTTTCACGGGTGACAGGGGAGAAGGTAAAATCGTTGAAGCAGAGAGACTGTGACATAGGGTACTCCAAGTGAACTTTTCAAGGTTCTCACAGGCATCTTCTCCAATAGAAAATGCCGGGTGTTGAAAACAGCACTTGGAGCTGCTCCCCGCCTTTGGGCCGAAGCCTTGGACATATCGGGGACACCCGGCATCAGTAGATGCACTTATAGCCCAAAAGAAAGCCAAAAAGAATCTTGACTCTCAAAAAAAGGGCAAAAAAAAAGCCATACTGTCGGGTGGCGTTGTCCGCCAAGTGGTGTTTTCAAGCACCGTTTCGGACAACAAATCATGAAAACCGCTCGGCTGTCAAGATGGCTACTCAATAGAAGGATCTGTCTTGTACGGCCCCATGACCTTCCCGATAAGATCCCACACCAAATAAGCTGTCCAATGATTTCCATCTCGGGTGCAATAAACCAAATATTCATTGGAAGACGACTTATGTGCTCGATATTTATATTCACCGCAACCCGTTATTCTATTTTTGGAAAGAGCCTTGGTGATACTCATATTGAAATCATCTTGCCACGGTCCAGGGTACATTTCTGCAAGACCCTCTGACCGGGCAGAAGGTATATTGAAAGTGAACATTGCCACTACGATCACCATCAAAATAAATTTATGCATCTTATCCCCCAATAAAAATTCGTTCAGCTATTTTTGTTTTAAAGACTTCACCAAAGATTCTGCCTGATCGCAACTTATCTCACTTGTGCCCTGTATCTGATGCCGTCCTTGGTGAAATGCGCCAGAAGCAAAACCATAAAGAACCAACATATTTTTTTCTTTATTTGTGGACAAAAGGCTTGATGCAGCATCAGTGATAACCATAATTGATTCTGGATCGGCCTTCTGACAGGCTTCAAGTGCACCTAAAACTTGTCCCAAAAGGACAGCATGACTAGGGAGTTCCCCATAGTTATCACCGCAATAAACTGTCCCGGCCCTTCCCCCCACGCTCACGACCAAAACCAAAGCCAAAATCAGTTTTCGCATAACATATCCTCCTGCCCTCCCCACATCGTGGAAACAGCTCAATTATCAAGATTCCTATTCCGCTGCTCTCCTGCCAATCAAAAACCTTCCAAATCTTGATGATTAGGAGGTGTTTCAGCATATTTTTCTAATCCTATGCTCTTCAAGTCAGAAGCTCTATATCCTGCAAGGACTAAATATAAGTTAGAATCATTTGTTATTCCCAAATCAATATTCGTATTCTTTGTAGAAAAACTAATATGATACATGTCATATTCATTACTATGGATAGCTCTTTCAGCTATTTTTGTTTTTATTGAGCTAAATATTTTCTGTGCTTCAGAAGCATTATCCACAATTATTGCAATATATCCTTTATATAATTTATTATCTTTAAACTGGTATGAAATATTCGAAACATTATCGAATATCATTCCCTTAAACTTTAACTCGTCATAATCTTCTTTAATAATACCACTTTTAAACTTTTCGCTGTCATAGCATTCGTCGGATGACATTCCCCACTTTGCATTTCTGAAATCAAAATTCTCTTCCCCGAATGCCATCCCCACACACGTTGCGACCAGTACCAAAGCCAAAATCAGTTTTCGCATAATCTAATCCTCCTACCCTCCCCACACCATACGGGACAGGGAAAGTCAAGGCTGACGCAAAGAAAGCCCCTTTCCTTCACGGTCGGGGGCTATCCTTGTCTTCTCACTTTTCGCGTCGTATAGTTACTTCAAACGGGAATCCGTGAGTTCATGACAACCGGGAAATTCGCACGTCCGGTTCGCTTCTACCCGAAAGGGAAAGTGTTACGTGGAGAGTGGCGTACCACCTTGAACTCATAGGTTCCCCTTTATTTTGATATATCCCTTCGTCTCGTGAAGGTCGTTCTGCGGATCAATGTCCAGCCGCCCCGACCGGATCGCGTTCGTCGTAATGCGTACCCTGCCCTTTCCTTCCAGGGAAGCCATCTTGTCCTTGAAATTGATGCGTATAATGAGCTTGCCCGCACCCCGCCCCGGCGTCAGCCATACGTAGATAAGCCCTTCGTCGCGCTTCTGCTCTCCCTGCCCGCCGTTATCCCAATATACGGCATCCGGCTCCCGCAACAGCGAGGGAAGCCGCCGCACGTCGTCAACGGAAAGCGCATTGCCCCGCTCACGCTTGGCCGTGCGGACAAGGTGCATGATTTCGGCGTCCGCAATGGTGATCGCCGCCGTTTCCGGCGCACGGTTCGCATTGGCGGCAAGCCATCCAATCACATATCCGTCAAGACACCCCACAACCCGCCGTTCGCCTCGGGGATACCATCCGGCATCCTCCGTTACTCCACGCGCAACGCCTTCGAGCCAGCCCCCAAGTTCCCGCTCGACCTGCGGGAAGGCAAAGGCCAGTTCCGCCACCGCCGCCGCGCCAACCTCGGCAGGAAGCGTGACGAGCTTGTCCATAGCGAGCTTGGCAAGCTGCGCCGCCCGGTCGGTGTTCCCCGGATTGTAGGCCCACCCCGGATCGATGCCGTCGGGGACTTCAACCACATCCCCGGTAGCCGGATTGATCCACGTCACCGTGCCCCCGTCTTCCGGGGCATCGCTCACCTTCCAGCCATACCGCCGCATGTCGTCCAAAGACACGCTCATGGCGTCGCAACGGCACTTCCAGCCGTTCGGGGGGTAGTGCGTCCTCCACCACGGATGGTCGATCGGCAGGATGGTCCCGTGCCAGCGGCGGTGCCGGGGCCTGATCCTGCTGTCGAGGATCCCCGTGTAACGCAAATACGGGAAGGCGTCCTTGACCGCTTGCTGCTGCTCCCAACGCCCCTCGGCAAAGGACACGCTCATGTTCGTGTCGAATATGGTTTCGAGCCGCCGGACGCTGCCGAGCCGCACGGTGCGCCGTTCCCCGGTCTTCGGGTCAACGGTGGTAGTGTCGCCCCACCAGCCTTTTTCCTGCAACACGGGGATGAGCCCGCGCTTGAAGTCGTCGAACGTCCTGCCGCGTTCCATCGCGTCCACAAGCGCGGTGTGGATGTCCTTTACGATGTCGAACCCGGCGGAACGGGCCACGGTAAACCCGGCCTGATGCTGCTCCTGCCAGACGGACGCCCAATGCTCCGAGGGAAAGAGGTTCGTGCCGCGCCGCCTGAGCGCCCTGACCGCCTCGTCGAACGGGATGGAAGGGAAACTACGCCCTTCCATTGCCGCCGCCCTTCACGCGCTGATCGAACATGGCAAAGGAAAGGGAACGGGCCAACGGCGCCGCGTCCTGTTCCTTCAGGACGCCGGGAAGCCCGGCAAGAAAATCCTCATAGGACGAACACCGCCCGGCAAGCGCGAGGATTGGATTGACCAACGGCGATACCAGCGGCTCCCATCCGTCCAGTTCTTCCTGCACGGCAAGGCTGATCGGATCCGGCGCGGGGGCGGGCTGCGGAGGCTGGACGGCTTGTGCGGCCTTGTGCGGTGCAGGAGGAATGGGCGGTGTACCTGCCGGGGGTTCAGGTGAAGACGGTACGGATGGCTTCATCCCAATGACCTCGGCATCCTTCGCGGGCTCGGGTACACCGAGCTTGTCGCGGATGACGGACACCTCCACCAAGTTCGGGGCGACGGCGGCGAGCTTCACGATGTTGTCCACCAGCGCGCTCACATCCTCCTTTTCCTCACGGGCGACCTTGAGGGCGGGATACCGCTTGCGGGGGCCAAGGTTCAGATCGACGAGGGGCCGCACCAAATCTCGGTTGAGCGTCGCGGAAAGCTGCGCGGCGTCCGACGCCTCGATGTCTTCCCTGACCTTCTCGTGGGCGTTCGCCGTGCCGACATGCTGGCCGACGTCCGTGGTCCCCGTCTGGCCCAACACGACCTTGGAAATCTGCTTGTCGAAATAGGACGCCATGCCCTCGAACACGGTCACATTCCCGCGCACGTCCGTGGACTGGAATTCGATCTGCATGTTCGCGGGGATGATCGCCGCCGCGTCCTGCGCGATGTTGCGGACGGCGCGGAGGAGCTTTTCCTTCTCGTCCGGCGTGGCGTGGGCATCATACCGCCCGAGCCGCAACGGGAAGCCGAAGACCTGCGCGAACTGCACCCACGACTTGATGCCGAAATTCTTGAAGAGATAGTACCACGCCACAGGCCGGGCGAGTCCTCCCCGGATGGGAAGCCCGCTCTTGCTCTTGTGGACGTGGGTGATGAACTTCGCGGGTGCGAGCGGTTCCGGAAGGCCGTTTTCGCCCTTGAGCCGGAGCGTCACGCCGTCCAGACGGTCGAACTCGAACCACCGGGGATCGCGCCAGAGGATCGAGGTGGGATACCACGCCTTCCCTTCCGTATCCCACAGGATTTCACAGGCGGAAAAGCCCTTGCCCACGGCGTCGAGGATATCTTGCATGGCGTTGGCAAGAACGCCCGTACTCAGGAAGTCGCGCACGAGGTCGGCCGCCTTCACGTCCTCGGCGGCATCGGACGCGGCCTCCACCGTCACGGGGAGGCCCGACACCTGCAGCTTGCGCGTGGAAAGGACCGAACGGTAGTGGAGATCCTTCTCTTCCATCTCCTCGGCAAGCTCAAGATAGGCCACGGCGTCGCCCTGCTCGGCGGCAAGCAGCAACGCCGCGAGACGGCGCGGAGAAAGGTTCTGCGCCGGATGCCCGGACAGGATTTGCCGGACCCCTGTTACGGTCGGGGCGGCGACCTCTTCCACAAGCCTCGTTTTGTCTATCGGGTTCCCGTCGGCATCATACAGCGTCGGCATTACCATGCTCCTCTTGCATCGTCGTCATCGTCCATTCCATAAAAGTCGTCCCGCGCATTGCCCGCCGGGGTATAGCCGTACTCGAATCCTGGGGAACTCGACGCGGAGACGGCAAGGAAACAGGCCCATGTCCGGTCGGCGTGCCCGTCCGAATCCGAGTCCGCGACGAACCGGGGCGTTCCCGTCGGCCCGCTCACCTTCCTCAGCTTGTGGAGGTCGGCCCGGAGCGCCTGTACGCCCATGGGGATGCGTATCTTGCGCTCCTCGAACGCCTGTTTGCCGAGCGTGGCCAAGGCCAGCTTGTTCGTCGCCGTGAACAGCACGCCCTCGACGCAAGATGCGCCGTGGCGCCGCTGCGCGTCTTCAAGCGGCTTCTCACCCATGCCCGTCTGGTCCATGCAGCAACGAGCCACATTGTACCGGGCGAAGACATCATCAAGCAGGGCGTCCTGCTCGGCGAAGGTCGCCCCCCGGCGCTCGACGATTTCCCGAGTCCAGAGCACGTCGCCCACCTTTTCCAAAACCCAGATGACGAACAGGTCGCGCCGCCGGCCGATGTCCACCCCAATGAAGCACGGCCCGCCGCAGGAATGGGAGGGGTCCCCCGCCTCATCGTCCTCGGCATCGGTGATGAGCGAAAAAGGAAGCCATGCCGTGGACTCGTCCAGCCATTGGAGTTCATACTCCTGCGCCCATGCATCCGGGTCGCCGCAGCCTTTGCGGAGGAGTTCAAGATTGCGATCCAGCCCCTGCGAAACGGCTTGGTAAATATCCACGACATGCCGGGACCATACGTTGTCGTCATCATCCTCTTTCCCGCTCATAAGCTCGTAGAATCGATTCCCCTTGCCGTTCGGCGTGGAAACGATGCGGAGTTTCAAACCGTTTTTCGAGACGACGGGGAAAAGGGCCTTCCAGATCTTCTTGCTGTCCCGATGGAAAGCGAACTCGTCGAGAAGCAGATTGGCGGAAAAGCCGCGCGCGGTATCCGGATTCGCGGGGAGCGCGGTCACGCGGGAGCCACCCCGAAAGGCGACTTCCATAGCCTTGCATTCCGTGCGTTCGCCAAGCCTGAACCCCGAGGAAAGACCACGGAAAGCGGCGTCCAGCGCACGGAGATGGAGCCCGACGCCCTCCTCGATGGCTTCCCGCGCCTGACGCTCGCCGCGAGACAGGATGAGCCAGCGCGTGCGGCGCCCTTCCATTTCCGCCCGGATCATGTCGAGCACGATTTCAAGCGTCGCCACGAACGTCTTGCCGGACTGCCGGGAAAACATACCGATCTTGAAACGGGAATCGTCCTCAAGCCAGCGCGTCTGATAGGGCAGGAGGATCGGCCTACTTCTCACCGCGATAGACCGCCATGACAGCTTCAAAGTCCCGCTGTGCGTCCGGCCCGCTCTCTCCCAATGAAGGCTCCACCTTCTGCGTTTCCTTCCAGCCCATGCGGACCTTGGCCCAAAAGATAAGGGCGGTGGTGTCGCCGGATATCGCCTTATCGAAAAGCCGCTTGCCGATCTTGGCGTTGGCGACCGCCCTGCCCTGCGCCAATTCATGGCTGTACAGGCGCTGCATCGTCTCCACGCACATGCCGATGGTCGCGGCAATGTCCTCGTGAGGGACGCCGTACTGCGACATGGACTGCACCACCCCGGCTTCCTTGGGGCTGTATGCCTTTTGCGGCCTTCCCCGTGGGGCTTTCTTCTCTACAGGCGGCATAGGATTTCCCTCTCAATCGTTTTGGCGATATGGCCCATCATCACGGGCGGGACCATGCGCCCGAGGCGTTCCCACTGCTGCGCATACGTCCCCGTCAGGATGAAGTCGTCAGGGATGGACATAATCCGCCGCAATTCCGGGATGGTGAACTTCCGGTCTTCGAGCGGGTGACTGTTCCCGCAGGCGGAAGGGTTCCCATTCATCTGGCAAACCGTCCCGCAGGGGGCGCACAGGCTCTCCCGGCGCAGGTTGAAGTAGGAACCGTTCATCACCGAGGCACCCGTCAACGGCTTGCGCGGGTCACGCGGAAGCAGGGAAAGCACCTTCCCCCACTTGTAGCGTCGTCCGTCCTCAAGCAAGCGGGCAACCTCCTGCGGATCGTTCTCCAAGCCCTCGAACGCTTCCCGCAGCGTGTACACATAGGAGAGAGGCTTCGGGTAAACGGGTTCCCGGTTCAGATCCTCGCGGGCGCCGATGAAGATCAGCCGCTCCCGGCTCTGCGGGACGCCGAGGTGCTGCGCGTTGAGTACCGCGGCCTTCACGCGGTAGCCGCATTCCTTAAGGGCGCGCAGGATGAGCTTGAAGTAGCCCTTGGCCGTCCCGATGGTGAGCCCCTTGACGTTCTCCGCGACGAATACCTTGGGCCGGATCCCCTTGAGCAGCCGCGTGTACTCGAAAAAGAGATCGTCCACGCGCTGCGCCTTGTCGCTGTAGGCGTGGGACTTGCCCCATCCCTTTTCGCGCTTGCCGCAAAGAGAGAACGCACAGCACGGCGGGGAACCGTCGAAGAGGTCTATCTCTCCGGGCCGCTTGCCGACGATTTCGAGGATGCTCTCCGGCGTGACCTGCCGGATGTCCCGCGTGTCCAGATAGACGCCGGGATGGTTGAGGCGATAGGTCTTCTGCGCTTCCGGGATGAACTCCGAGGCGTACAGGACGCGATACCCCGCCATCCGATAGCCGAGGCAGCTTCCCCCGCCGCCGGAAAAGGTCGAGACGACAGAGAGCCCGTTGGCGGGCACCTCCTCAATCTCCCGCATGAGGGGGACGCGGTACGGGGGGTTGCTACCACTCATAGCCGCACTTCGGGCACTGGTGGGTGGTCTTGATGCCCTCGTCGAACTCGGGGAACGACTCGGGAACGGCGGGCGGCTCGGGCTCGGCGGCGTCCTTCAGGATATCGTCGAGTTCCAAAAGCTCATGCCCGGTCAGCAGCAGATCGTAGTCCAGTTCCTTGAGGTCTTCGAGTTCGAGCTTGAGCAAGCCGTCATCCCATGCCGCCCACTCCGCCGACTTGTTGGCCATGATGCGGAACGCCTTCACCTGCGCGTCCGTCAGGTCGTCCGCAAGGGCAACGGGCACCTCGGACAAGCCGAGCACGAGGGCCGCTTTCAGACGCAAATGCCCGTCAATGACGCTGCCGTCGGACTTGGCTACAACGGGGATGCGAAACCCGAACTCCCGGATGCTCGCCGCCATCTTCTCGACCTGTTCGTCATTCTTGCGCGGGTTCCGGGCGTAGGGAACCAGACGCTCCACAGGCCACATTTCAACAGTCAGATCCATTTTGATAACTCCGAAAAATCGTTCTAAGCCTCACCATGCCACGCCGAGGGTAGAGGAAACACCCTGAATGACTTCTACAGGGAACAATCTGGTTCCCCTCTTTACTTTCTCGGAGCAATCAATGTATGGAGAAAAAAAGTTCAATGATCGTTTAGGGTCTTCCCCACGCACGTGGGGGTGTTTCTTATTGATTTGGCTCACTTTCTTCATCTTCTTCGTCTTCCCCACGCACGTGGGGGTGTTTCTCTATCCGGTAATCCTTTGCAAGCCCTTTTCCTGTCTTCCCCACGCACGTGGGGGTGTTTCTTTTGGCGCAAGTTTCTTTGGCGGCCTTTTCCAGTCTTCCCCACGCACGTGGGGGTGTTTCTACTGATTTCCATGCCTTCTTCAATATTTTGTTGTCTTCCCCACGCACGTGGGGGTGTTTCTCAGAGGCATCACGGGTAGCGGAACCGTAGCCAGTCTTCCCCACGCACGTGGGGGTGTTTCTGCGGTCAAGGAAGCGCAAAAAATCATGGGGGAGTCTTCCCCACGCACGTGGGGGTGTTTCTACTGCGGCGCGGTGTGGGATGACGGCGACCGCGTCTTCCCCACGCACGTGGGGGTGTTTCTTGTATTGGGATGCTGACGGCAAACCATCCGAAGTCTTCCCCACGCACGTGGGGGTGTTTCTGATGCGCCCGGCCTCGTCTGTCATGATGTAAGGTCTTCCCCACGCACGTGGGGGTGTTTCTAAGAAGGAAAAGCGGTATTTCTGCATCCCTGCGTCTTCCCCACGCATGTGGGGCGCGCAACAAAGCCCCCTTCCTCACGGTCGGGGACTTTTCCTCTTTTCTATTCCCGGCAGCTCACATTGGGCCGATCAGTTTCATGATGAGCGCGCCGAGGCTGCCGGCCGCAGCAGCCACGCCAGCAAGGACGGACAGCCCCCCGGCGCGCTTGTTCTCGGCAGCTTCAAGCGCGGCGATACGGACATCCAGTGCTGCAAGGCGTTTTCCATGATCCTTGAGCTGCGTTATCACGATGTCGTCGAGACGCTGGTTGGTGCCCGCGACCTCGGCCTTGAGCCCGGAAAGCTCGGCCTTCACTTCCCCGATCTCGCGGACAAGCTGCACGTCGTCGTTCATCGCCCCGCCTCCACGCCCTTGATCCACAGGAGCAGGTTCCCGGCCTCGCCAGCGGGCAGGTGCACCCACTCGCCGGGCTCGGTGAACGTCTCGCCCCGGTAGGAGTAG
>ENA-ORSX01001204-ORSX01001204.1-human-gut-metagenome-genome-assembly--contig:-NODE-1204-length-20001-cov-32.780608_pt1 | contig 20001 bp, 24 predicted proteins | sample MGYA00241904_ERZ509172 | MGnify/ENA primary metagenome ERZ509172 (study PRJEB26280, sample SAMEA2338795) | human gut metagenome | biome: human gut; feature: human-associated habitat; material: faeces...
TTCTCATTAACTTATCATAGAAGATCTCAATTTACAGACTTTTTTTCATACTCTCGCCTCATTGATAACCACATATACGGTACGGTTTGCGGAAAAACAGTATCCTTTGAGCTTCTGGTAATTGCTACTTTCCATGACAACCACATTTAATGCGGATAGTATGTCAAACGGATTACGGCTTTTGCATTTGTTGACCAGTCGCTCTACCTCATCATAAATATAGGTTTTTGCCATTAAAAATTAACACCCCCAGTCAGTTATGCCAGTATGTATATTATATGCAAAAATTGTGTCCGATAATCTGGACTCATACTAGATAGCATCCTCTGTCTGGAACTTCTTAGGTGTAAATTTCTTTGCACGGTCTTTGGAGTCGAAGTAAAGGGACTGGATTTCATGCATAAATGCTAATTTGTCCTCATCTGATAATTCTCCACCGGCAAACATGGCTGCTGTCTGTTCTAATATCTGTTGTGCCTGTGATGCGCCACGTGTTCCATACTGTGCGGAAGCATTCGTAATAAATTCCTCATCTTCGGTTTTTATGTAGTTTTCATTACAGCCTAGTGCATTAGCAAGTTTGGCATATATCTCATGGGCTTTTGGATAGGATACCCCGGACTCATAATTTTGGATGGTTCTAGCAGATACCCCTATGAGTTCTCCCAGAGCTTGCTGTGATAGCTTTTTCTCTACTCTTAAATTCTTAATCTTATCGCCAAATTTCATAATCTGCCTCCGAAACAAAGTGAAAATGATTTGTGTGTAAAATGGCAAAGTGCGAAAATGATTTTCGTGTTTTTGCAAAAACAGTATTGACAAACGAAAATAAGTTTCTTATAATTTGCCATAGGACGAAGATAACTTTCGTATTTATCTTAACTGATGTGAAAGGAAATGTCAAGCAGAAGGAGGATAAAATGCGAACAATTCTACATTCCGATATGAATAATTGTTATGCGAGCATAGAACTTCTGCACCATCCGGAACTAAGGGGAAAACCATTAGCAGTTGGTGGTGATCCGGAAGCAAGGCATGGTATTGTGCTTGCGAAAGACCAGTTGGCAAAGAAAGCAGGGGTACAAACCGGTATGGCGTTGTGGCAGGCAAGGCAGGTGTGTCCTGATATTGTATTTGTACCGCCACGCATGGATTTATATTTACGATTTTCAAGATTGGCACATGAAATCTATGCGGATTATACGGATTTACAGGAAGCCTTTGGGGTAGATGAATCGTGGCTGGATGTGACAGACAGTTGCACCTTAAAGGGGGACGGATTGCAGATTGCTACACAAATCAGTAACCGTATCAAGTATGAGCTTGGTATCACGGTCAGTATCGGTGTGAGCTGGAACAAGATATTTGCGAAGCTGGGTTCGGATTACAAGAAGCCTGATGCAATAACAGTTATCAATAAGGAAAACTATAAGGATATAGTGTGGAAACTTCCGGCATCCGATTTACTGTATGTTGGAAGGAGTACAGAAAGGAAATTGAAAACACTGGGTATCCAGACAATAGGACAGCTTGCACAAGCTGATACAAAGATGCTTCAATCCATTTTTGGAAAGATGGGCTTGGTATTAAAGCTGTTTGCGAATGGGGAAGACCAGACACCGGTAAATAAGGAAAATGTTCATGCTCCCATAAAGAGTATTGGCAATAGTACCACAACCCCACGTGATTTAACAACTTATGAAGATGTAGCTATAATTGCCTATGTACTTTCAGAAAGTGTTTCTGCTAGACTAAGGGACAATAATTTTGTCTGTAATGTAGTTGAGATTAGTGTCCGGGATAATGAGTTGCACTGCTTTACAAGGCAGAAGAAATTGCAGAATCCTACGGATATAACAAATGAGATTGCAACGGCAGCACTGGAGCTGTTTCGGGCAAATTATAAATGGGACAAGCCTATAAGAAGCATTGGTGTTAGGGCATCTGATTTAACAAATCCCTATTGTGCTACACAGCTTAGTTTATTTGTGGATGAGAATTACCGGGATAAAATGCGTAAGGCAGACAGAGCGGTGGATGATATAAGAAGGCGTTTTGGATTTGCAAGTATCCAACGTGGACTTATGTACTGTGACAGAGCTTTATCCAACGTAAATGCAAAAGAAGACCATACCGTGCATCCGCATGGATATATGGAGGGTGGTAACAGAACTGGAGTTGAGCTTTTGAACTTATAGAGGTAGCGATATGGACGATAAGGTATATGTAGAGGTAGATGCAAAATTTACCCCGGATGGTCAGCTAAGACCATTGCAGGTTATATGGGAAGATGGAAGAAAATTTGAGATACAAAGAGTAAAGCAGTGTGTTCGGGCCGCAAGCCGTAAAGCCGGTGGTGTGGGATTACGTTTCACTTGTATTATAGCCGGAGGGGAACATTATTTATACTACGAAGAAAATTACCGTTGGTTTATGGAACGCAAGGGATGAAATTTTTGGGGGGATGGGTTTTCTGGAAAAATGGCATGACATGATATACAATTTAGCCATAAACAAACAGGAGGTAATTACTGATGAATAAAGTTGACATGAACTACGCAAATTATAAGATTTATGGCAAAAAAAGTCAATCCTCAAACAAAAACTTGTTAGCAGATATGCTCAATGAAATTGCAGAGGCAGTAGGGTTTAGTATGCTATATTTACGTGAGGACTTTTCTGATGCAAAAGGCTATCTGATTGAGGAGGAGGACATACCTTTACTGAAAGATATGGCAGAAATTGCAAAAAGCAGTTCTGGTAAGCGTATCCGTTGCAAGGATTACTCTGTGGAATATGCCGAAACTATTGATTTCTTTATTGATGCCTTTCTGCTACTGGCAGCACATAATGGTGTACCAACGGAAATGTTGGAAAAGATGGCGTTTCAGATGAACGCCAAAACAGGATTTTCGGGAATGAAACATGACTTGAAGTTACTTGATGAGACACTTTATATGGAATCAGAGCGTAACTTTTTTGCTCCAAACGATTTTTTCCCGGATGAGGATGATGAGCTGACGGATACGGACAGATTTGTGTTTTTACAGTTTTTGCTTGCACATACGGATGAAGACATAAAACTGATCAGGGGCATATATTGGAGCTTCCATGAGTTAAGAGAAAGCAGTAACCGTGATGAGTATTTGAAGCAGATACACGCTATGACTGATGAGGAAAGACATCAGATGATGGAGAGAGTTTCCCATCATTTAGAATTTGAGAGACGTTTGCGTGAGGATGAGGAGTATGAGGATACAATAGTTGAATTTGCAAAAATTGTAAGTGGTCAGGGCAAGTTGAAGGATAAGAAAAAGGAACTACCATTAGCAAAGAAGCTATGCAAGATAATGGATAGAAATGCAGATGGTTTTTTAACTACGGAAGAATACGCTTTTGGAGAACCCAAATTTGCAAAGTCACGTCCGGTAGATGAAAGCATAGGGCAAAGATTTACGGAAAGTCATAGTATGCTTAGAAAGGCAGTTGAGTTTTATTATTCACTCCGTGCATACAGAAAGACTCATCCGCTTACCAGCGAAGATGAGAACATGATTGAGTATTTTTACAGACAGCGTTTTGGAGAAGATATGTTTTAGGAATATATATGGGTTCAGGATAATCCCACCGTCAGGTAAAAATCCGGGTAGTGGCAGCGCAGTGGTGCGTGTCGGAACTTGCTACTATCAGGTGCAATCTGTTTACTTTCCCTTTATGGGTTGCACCGGAACTAAAAAACTATACTTAATATCAAGGGAGAGACGAATAAAGATGAGCAGGAGAAATACACAAGCACTTAACAGTATTCAGAGAATTTGCCATATTCAGAGATTGGAAATGGATGATGTTTATGCAAGGGCAAGACTATTGTTATCCATATACCGGGATGTGTGCTGGTCAACGGCAATCCGGGCAGAGGATTTGGAAGATAATCTGATATGTTATTGTAGCGGAGATTTATCTGATGCACTGGTGTATTTGGAAACTTTTGCACCGGCAGAGAAAAAGGTGCAGTTTGAGGAGCGAGTACAGAGCTTATTTGAAACACGCTGGATGATTGAGCTTGTTGACAGTGCAATGATAAAGGTAAGGGAGTTCCCACACAACGGAAATCTGTATTTTGAAATATTGTCACGCTGTTTTCTGGATAAATTCAAATATACGGAATCAGATTTATTGGAACTTTTGTCAATGGAAAGAAGTACATATTATGATAGAAAAAAAGAAGCCATATATGTTTTTGGAATTTCCCTCTGGGGAGATGCACTTCCAAAGATGATGAAGTTTATTGAGGATGTGGCTGATGAAATGAAAGATATGCCGGAGGAGGTGCTTTGCGGATGATAGAAAGAGCAAGCAGAAAAATGGACGTATTGCACTGCATCCAAAGATATAGAGAACAAAAGGGATTTCCACCTACGGTCAGGGAATTATGCACCATGACCGGGTTAAAGTCCCCATCATCTGTACATCACTACATTGTACAGCTGAAGGAAGATGGGCTGATTGAATCGGATGAATCGAAGCCCAGAACATTAACAATAAAATAAGTCCGATTGAAGTCCGACTAAATTACGATAGATTTACGATAAATGTACGAGGGGTTTCGTACTGAATGTCCGACTTGTCAAGTGGTAAGATTGGTATGCTGGGAGAAGCATACTGATTAGATAAGGCATAGCCTCATGTGAGCAATCACATGGGGCTTTTTTCATGCCTTTTGCCACGCTCCCAGACAAATAAAAATCTGGGAGGACAGAACAATGAGCAAAGAATTTAAGCAGAGAGAGAACTATGTAATTAAGGTTGGCACGGAGCTGGTGCAGGTAACAAGAGAGGTTTACGAGGAATATCATAGGATGGAACGTAGGGAACGCTATTTAGAGGAACGAGACAAAGAAAATAGCGTTCTTTTATTTTCTACTCTTAGAGCAGAGGACAGTTCAACGGATGTTCCGATTGAGGACACAGAGGTAAACATTGAGGAGGAAGTTATCAAGCAGATGTTTTTGGATAAACTCCCTAAAGCACTTGCTTTACTTTCTGATGATGAAATTGATATGATAAGGGACTTGTACTGGAATGATATGTCTATCCGGGAATTTGCAAAGAAAAAGGATACTGCAAAATCGACTATCCTTAGTAAACGTGATCGGGTACTTGCAAAGCTCCGCAAGGTATTGGAAAACGAGTAATACCACATTATAATTTATTTTGGATGTCTCATGGCCGCAGTTATGGGGCATTACAAAATATATGGAGGTATTATATGAGAGACTGGGTATTAAAGCCTTTTTCAGAGGAAGAAAGAGAAAAGTGTTTAAAGGTAGCAGAGGTGTTTCATGAGTATTTTGAGGAAATGAAGGATACTACCATAGTTGATGCTGGAAAGTTTGGGATAATATGGCTTAGATGGTATGATGGCAGTCAATTTGATGCACAGGAAATGTACACGGACAGCATAAAGCTATTTAATGCATTGTTTGAAGCATGGAAAGAACATCATTTACTGATGCCGGTATTAGGGACACCAACAGCAGAACTTGAATACGAAGAAATGTACGAGCGTTTGACACCAGAAGAAAAGGCTGCATTTGAAGAAAAACGGCAGTATTTTTGGGAAAAAGCCTTTGGAAATGAACAGTAAGAACACTACCATTTATTATGTCTGGGATAATATATGGAATTTTTTATAAAAAGTTTCGGACACCGTGCCTTTTTTTCGGCTTATAGGTAAGAGGTAATTTCTCTTACAAAAAATATGTTGAAACAGTATAAGCTGTTAGAAAGGCAGGACAAAATGGAAGTAGTAGTAAAAACAAATCCCTATGCAAATCAGGAAAATGGAAAGATGGGTGTAGCAAATGTTACATTCGGAGAAGTGTTCAAGGCACGTAGCATGAATATTTTGAAGGGCAGAAATGATGAGCTTTTCGTATCCATGCCCAGTTACCCCACACGTAAGGTAGATGAGAATGAGCGTCCGGTATTTCAGGATTATTGCCACCCGGTAACAAAGGAGTTCAGAGAACAGCTTTACGGTGCTATCTTAGAGAGTTTCAAGACCGGTCAGGATGTAACGATTGATACCGGAACCGGTAAGGATACACCGGGAATTGAGGTTACAGTAGTTCCTATCGAGGGCGATAATTCTACAAAGGCACTTGCAAGAATCTGTATTGATGAGGGCTTTGTAGTTAATAACATTTCCATCAAGGAAAATAAGGATGGGGAGCTTTTCGTATCCATGCCGAGTATCAAAACAAATCTCACGGATGAGCATGGTAATCCTGAATATCGTGATGTGTGCTATCCTACCACGAAAGAGTTTAGAGAGCAGTTGAATGAAAAAATCATTTCTGCATATCATGAGGCAAAGGATATTGCTATGGATGTAGCGGATGATAAGGCAGAGAGATCCGGAAAAGAAGCAGAAAAAGCTCCAAAGGAAAAAGCATCTATCCGGGGCAAGATTAAGGAAGGTCAGGAAAAGGTTGCAAGTACCGTACCAAAGCCTACGGAAAATGCGAAGACTGCACCGGAAAGATAATTCAGTCCTGATGGTCTAAGGAAATATATCACATTGGCAAAAGCCGGGTAAGGTTATGAAAATGACTTTATCCGGTATTTTTTATGAAAAAAGTTGCAGCCGGATGTCCTTAGTTAAAGTAAATTGCAAATATCTGTGCTATGATATGTTCATCAAATCAATTACGGAGGTAGCAGAATGTATAGAGAAGAACCCAAACCGATTACAAATCATTTTGAGCTGAAGGATGTATGTAGAAGTGCTGGACTGTGGTATGTTGGCTCATTCATGGGCGAGTTTATAAAGAGAAAAGCGGAATGGAAAGATGAAACCAAAAAGGCCGCTTTCATTCAGAGTATGTTTGAGGAATATGAGGGGATTGATAAGGATGTTTCTGGGACTACCACACGTGTTAATGCTATGATTCGCATTATAGAATCTGATAAAGTGGTTGATGCTATGCATCTGGTACTGGATGCAAATGATAAGAAACTAGGTTGTAATCAATCCAAAATCAATGCACAGGCTGTATTGGATTTGATAGCTGAAGGGAAATTGTAATTTAATTATAAAAAGGTGGCGATAGCACCCTTATCTTAAAGGGTGCTTAACTACCCATAAAAACGGAAAATCCGGTTTGTCAAGTTGCTTTTCCACTTGACTAGCCGGATTTTTTGTTTTACTGATTGATATTTATAGCAGTAGAAAAGGTTTATTGATATGCTGAAATAATGCAGTGAATATTGCTGATACTTTAGTGAGAAAAGGAGAGAGAAAGAATGTTACTGAAACAAATGATTGCGAATGACCTAAGAAATTGCTATGAGGCAGCAAGTAATGATGAGCTTCTGCAAAGGCTGGAGAGTGATTTCTATGATTACCGGGAGGGTATGGACGGAAAAGAGTTTACAAAACTGGAAGAAATCTTTAGTGAATACATGGCAAGAGTTACACGGATTGCATATTTGCAGGGAATGAAAGATTTTAATGAGCTGTGCCTACAACTTAGGGAAAATACAAATGACATCATGGAAAAGTACATAGATGCATAAAAAGAATCCAGCCGGTCAGGATTGATTGGCTGGATTTAAACTATGCTGTGGGATGCAGTTCTGACCATATCTTTTGAGAAACCGGTAAATAGTGTTCCGGGTGTTCTTCATTACCAAAGGCAAGATGAAAGACATCTGCTATAATAGCTGCAATCTGTTCAATGGTACTGTCTTCTGAAATACGGTCACTTATCCGCAAGGCTTCTGATACAAATTCATCATCAGGTGCGCCATCCCGGAGCAGACCATAATAATCATATTCATCTACATATTTCTTAACAATCTTAAATTTACCGTTCATGACAAAATCCTCAAAAAAATTTAAAAAAAGTTTTCGGACACCCTTTGATTTTTTCGGCTTATATATGAAGGGGTTTTTATACCGCTTCTTAATGGTCTTTGAAAACAGAATACACAGATAATCAGTTACTACCCCTATTGTGATAGCAGGCAAGCCCTACGCCTTGTGCGAGACTAGGCAACTTAAAACAGTCCTATTGGTACGGACTGACTGCCATTATACACGATAGGCATAATGATACTTTCGTAGAAGTACGACTCGGTGCGAACCACGGAGAGGCTAGTTACCTATGACATCCCATGACCTACATGGATGGGCTGATTATCTCCCTGTATTCGTTTGTATAAACGGATGCGGTCAGGGGTGCGTGGCAAATATGACGAACAAACAATATGAACATTATTCTGTTTAACAGTGAAAACGATGGAGCGGAGGGTTTTTCGCTTCTCCGCTCTATAATTTTGCTGTTAAAATCGGATGAATCATAAAGTGTATTTTGAAATATCTTCTGTGGAAATGGAAGATGTGGAATGAAGCCAGCTTTCCTTTTGGATGGTAAGGCTCTTTTCATCAATCAGGATTACGGACAAGTTCAGGTTAAGATTGGTCGGTATCTTTTTTGTATAAAGGTCAAATTCTTCCTTAGAGCTTGTAACGAAACTGATTTTTTCCGTTTCCGTGATGTTTTCAAAAATAAGGTGTGAATACAAAGTGCTTAACTGATTGCTCATCAGCTCCTTAGTGGTATTGTACAGATATATAAAATGCCATTTGGTAACTGATCCGGAAGCAAAGGATACTGACAGATGATAGTTGGTATCCTTTTTTTCTTGCTCCATTGTAAACGGTATGCCTATGGAAGAAAGAGCAGTAAGGATTGTGCCTTGCATGAATTTCTTTGTAGTATCGTTTAGTGTATCCGGGGCATCCAGTGTTGCTGTATCTTCCATAGAAGATAGGGCATAACCGGCAGCTGTTAAAAGCTGTGCATACGTTACACCATTAGAGGCATTGTTAGCAATCAGCTGTATAACCTGTATAGAAGGAGGATTTGCCAGCTTACAGTTCAGTATCCTAGAAAGATATTCCGGGGATACATCAATAAGTCTGGCAAAGTCCCTTTTCATTGTATTTCCAACCGCACGTGAGACAAGTGAGGCAAATTCTTGTTTATTATAAAGTTTATTCATAAATAGATTCCTCCGATACTATAATAATTCACTTGACATAGAAAGTCAATCGAGAATTGATGTAGGAATAAGTGAAATTGATATGAATTGATGTATTAGGTCAAATAATAATTGACATACCATGTCAATTTGTGTATAATGTGTATAGTGTAAGAAATTGAATATAGGAGGTGGTCAGATGAATCCGTACACAGTGGATAGGATACAGGATGGTTCAGTAACATATTTTTTCATCCGCTGTATGGAAGATATGTCTATTATGCCACTGCCAACAAAGTACCTTACACACATGACAAGGGCAAAGAAATCCCCAAACACAGTAAAGCGTATCGCATTTTCCATTTCTTATTATATGAGCTACTTAGAGGAAAAGGATGTACTGCTTGGGGATGTTTCAGAGCTTCCGTATAGTGAACAGCACTTGCATTTCACAGAGTTTTTACAGTGGATAAAGCAGGGCAAGCACAACGGAGATAAGGAAAGAAAGCAACCGTGTAATTCGACTTGCAATACTTATCTAAGGGATGTGTTTGGATGGTTTACGTTTTTGGAATTGGAATATGAGCAGTTCCACGATTTGAAAGTTTTATCAAGCCGTGTGGTATCTTTTACAAATAATGTGGGTGTCAGGTTTTCGGTATCGTGCCGGACATTCAAAGGATACTTTAAGGAAGATGAACACGTGGGACGTACCATAGAAAAGGATAACATAGTCATTTTGTTGGAAGCGTGTGTAAACAGCCGTGACCAGTTGATGCTTCTATTGTTATCAGAGACAGGCTTCCGTATCGGAGAGATACTTGGTATTAAGTACACACAGGATATTGATTATCAGAAAAGAACAATCCGTGTTATGTACCGTGAGGATAATGAGAATGATGCCAGAGCCAAAAATGCAGAGTACCGCAGGTCAAAGGTTAGTGCAGAGACATTTGATATTCTGATGTATTATCTGGCAGAGAACAGAGAGCTGTTAAAGGATAGCGATTATCTGTTTATCAATCTTACCGGGGAAAACACCGGGGAGCCGGAAAATGTAAACACAGTCTATGCAATGTTACGCAGACTGGAAGATAAGACCGGAGTAAAGGCAACACCGCACATGCTCCGTCACTATTTTGCAAATGAAAGGCGTAAAAACGGCTGGGATTTAGCTCTTATTTCTAAGGCGTTGGGTCATAAGAATATCAGCACTACGGAAGCATACTTAAATATAGATGCAGATGAGCTAAGTCAGGCAACAGATGAATATTACAGCAAGAACAAATCACTTTTCATGGTGGATAAATTGATATAAAGGGGGTGTGACTGATGGCTGCTTTAAGCATATTGCAGTTTGATATGACTGCCCGGATACAAGAGCTGGATGCACAATTAGAAGCGTGTAGCAATGTACAAGGCAGACAAAGGGCAGCTGTCAGGGAGTTCCTTTTACAGCAGGGTATCTATTCCGTAGAGGACATCACGGATGAAGATAAAGCAGATTTCAGGGAATACCTAAATCTGAAGGATGAACTTACCAACATACAAAAGGTAAAATATGCATCCAGTCTGGAAACTATTCAGTTATCCTATTATGCACCGTTTCATGAAGATTTCCTGAAAGAATTGGAAGACGGAAAGAAGCCGGATGCAGTTATCAGAAAAACAGAAACCTACCTTTTATCACATGGGATTACATCTACGGATGAAATTACCTATGAGGTAAGGGAAGCGTATGAACAGTATTTACTTGCTTCGATTTCAGAATCGAAAGTAGCAGAGTATTTGAAGTCACTGGATATTATGAAATTGGCCGCTATCCGCAGAGAGTGTGAGAAGACACCTTTTAAGGAAAAGAAGCTAAGATACACCGGTGGGAAAATATTCTTGCAGTATCATCCGGATTATGAGCTTGCCACTACCTTTTACTATGTAAGGAATAAGAAAGAATTGCTTTTTGATTTTTCTTTACCGGCAAAGGATGGTGTAAAGTATCAGATATTCTTCATGCTGAATTATGTATTAGAGCATGAAAAGGACTGGAAACAGCGTAGGGAACGCTTCTTAGTTCCGCTAAAGCTCCTATATGAATTTTGTATAGAACAGGGCATTGAGGACTTGGAAAGGCTGGAAGAAATGGAAATCAATCTGTTTCGTGAAAAGCTGAAATCCCTAGAGGTTAATAAAGACGATATTTATATACAGATTGTTGACAATATAAGGAAGTTTCTCTTTTTGAGAGCTAAGAAAACAAACTGGGAAGCTAATGTATGGTACATGGAGCGTTTCAATCTGCAAAGTGACCGTATGAATCCGGCTAACCCGGTGGTGCGTATTCCATTCATGCAGGTGCATGATAAGGAAAACCGCAGATACTTCCAGTTGTATTTACAATATATGATAGGTGTTACTTCACTATCTATCAGCAACATCCGCTTTCAGTATTACAATGTATCTGAATTTTTAGAATACTGTGATACAAAAGAGCTATCGGTACTGCTACTGACAGCAAAGGATATGGATGATTTTTTCAAGTATGTAGACGGAAATATACAGCCGGAAACCTATAATAATAAGGTGGCTGATATTTATAAATTTTTCAGGTTCATGGTGGTTAAGGGCTTTATAAAAAATGTTCCTTACAGAATGGAATACTACCTAAAGAATGTAGTGCCAACACACCATGACCGGGCATTGCCAGAGGAAGTAATCAGTAAGATGCTGACAAATCTTCATCTGTTCCCGGAAAATCTAAGGCTCATGTATCTGCATTTGTGGTGTCTGGGACTTAGAATCAATGAGGTATGCACCATCAAAGGGGATGCCTACTATGAGAGGGATGGGGACACATGGATAAGGCTGTATCAAAATAAGATGAAAGCTGAAAAGACAGTTCCTATACCGGCAACGCTCTATGAGCTTATGAAAGCATATATTCAGAAGATGCACATAGCTCCGGATGCTTATGTATTTCAGAATAAAAACGGTGGTGCATTTAAAACCGGTACATTCACAAAGCAGATGGTAGCAAAGTGCAAAGAGCTTGGAATCAGTTGCGGAGATTATATTTTCCGTTCCCATGATTACAGACATACCGTAAGTACCGCATTATACGGTCAAGGTTCGTCTTTACAGGCTATCCGTGATTTCTTAGGGCATAAGTCAGAGGAAATGACAAAACAGTATGTAGACTACTTGCCGGAAATGATTGATCAGGCAAATGAGGAATATTTCAGTAATGAAGAAAACAGTATTGCAAAGACAATACGGAAGGGAGACAGCAATGCAGATGGAAATTAAGTTTTGCGACTTGCCTTGTTATGAAAAGGCAGATACCGCAGAAGGAACACTGGCTTATAAGGTCAGAAATCATTGTTTTCATATTGATAAGCTGCCAACGGACGGATTACAGAAAGAATTTCACTCATTTGTGATGCACAGAGGTAATACCATTACGGTACTTAGTCTTAGGTCAGATTTGGTGCAGTACAATACAGTATGCAAGTTCCTATCAGAGAAGTATGCAGAGCTTAACAGTCTTATGGATGTTCCGCTGGATACTCTGATAAGGGAAATGAAGAAATGGCTGTTGAAAAATGGAAAGGCACTGACAACCCGAAGAGTCAGCAAAAGACTTGGTAGGGATGAACAACAGGAAAATATAAATGTTAGGTATCTCAAAAAGGTGTATGAGTTCCTGATGCCGGAAGATAACAGACCGGAAAGGGAAAAAGACATCTGGAGATTGGATAGGTTGGGAATTGATTTGATTGATAATCCCATCTTAGGTACAGCTACATTAAATTTTTCAAAGATTGTTCAGGATACCATAAAGCAAGAGGTCAAGGATGCAGCCTATATGGAGTTGCTGACAAGGGCAGTTGGTACAGTGAGTGCAGAGCTTGTGGCAGTCAACAGATTTAGTAATTATCTGGCTGAAAATTTTGAGGATGTTAAGTCACTGGCAGATGTGGATAGGGAAGTGGTTGAAAGCTACCTTATCTATCTAAATACGGAAGCTACCGAAAGGCAGTCTTACCGGTCAGATGTTTTTCATCTGAAGGCGGTCATGGATTTGGTAGGTAGGATGATAGAAAGACCAGAGATAAGTAATCTGTTCCTATTATCTGATATACCAAAGCAACCGGAAAAACTGTACAAGTCCTATTCGGATGCGGAGCTTATAAGACTTAACAGAGCCATTGTAGATGCAAATGTGCAGGTGGCAAGGGCATTGATACTACATCAGATGTTAGGAACACGTATTTCTGATACGCTTACCTTATTGCAGGATTGTGTATTTGAAAAGGATGGAAAGTTGATGGTTCGGATACATCAGGTTAAGAGCCGTAGAACGTACCGTAAGACCATCAATGATGAGATACATTCCCTCATCCGGGCTTCAATCGAATATACGAAAGAACATTCCCCGGATAGTCAGTATGTATTTGCTCATGATAAATATGTTGACCGTCCTATGTCATACGCAAAGATACAATATCAGCTCATGGCACTCATCCACGAAAATGATTTAAGGGATGATAACGGAGAGCTGTTCGGTGTTGGTACACACTTGTTCCGGCACACGTATGGTAGGAAATTAACAGAAATGCACGTTGATGATACAACAATAGCAAAGCTGTTAGGACACGCAAATAATTCTTCCGTGAAATATTATAGGAAGATGTCGAATACAGCACTTGCGGATGAAACAAGAGATATGCGTAACAGCATGGATGAAATACTACAAAACTTGATAAAGGGGTGGTAATCGTGACTAAGTATGACAGAATGGTTGCCACGAACAGAGCAACCAGTGAAGCTAAGATAGCAAAGGCAAAAGCTGAAATTGCTAAGATGGTATCTGAAAACATTCAGGTAACAGTTGGAGAGTTGGTAAAACGAACCGGATTATCCAGAGGGTTCTTTTATAAAAATGAGGAAGTGTGTAGGGCGTTGGAAAACGCAAGAGACTTACAGGATGGTAAAGCCTTAACCAGACCTCAAAAAGTAATTCTTGATGCAGCTATGGATAAGCAGTTGCAGATTTTACAGCAACAGATTGAAAAGCTCAAAAGTGAGAACAGTAGCTTATCTAAAAAGAATCAAGATTTGCAGAAGGCACTTAACAAAAAGGATTTGAACTTCATCAAAAATCTATAAAATTCTGTTATTCAGTTCTAAAGTTCATACAGTATATACAGTGTGTATGGTGTTACAACCATTGAAAACACTGCATTTGAAATCCCATAGTAAATATATTGGTCATTCTCATAGGCCTGGTCATTATCTTTAAAAAGCAGATAACAACCCTGCTGCAAAATATTTTTAAGGAGATAAACAGCCAGTCAAAAGAGGTGTATTAATGTGCAGGAAAGGTGAGATTACGGTATTCCTGGCAATGATACTGTTCAGTGTCTGCTCGCTGCTGTGCGTGGTCGTGGAATCGGCCCGCACAGCAGGCGCCAGATGCTATCTGCGGATGGCAGTGGACTCATCCGCAGATTCCCTTATGGCCCAGTACCACCGGGAACTGTGGGATAAATACCGGATATTGGGCCTTGAGTATGACAAAGCAGAGACGCTGGAGAAGGAGCTCAGGGAATTTATGAGGCCCTATATGGAGGCCGGCAACTGGTATCCTATGAAGGCGGACCAGATCCGGATAACCGATATGACGGGTCTGACCCAGGGAGACGGGAGATATTTTGAACAGGAAATACTGGATTATATGAAGTATGGGCTGCTGGATGTAGATTGGGACGAGCTGGATGAAGCAGGTGCAATAGAGCTGTCGGGGGCCTGGAAGGAGGGAAACAGCGTTAACCGCGTGTCGGAATTGTATTCCGCCCATTCCAGGGAAGCTGTGAGAGTGGAAAAGGCGCTGGAGACAATTAACAGTACGCTTCTGGCCCAGAGGGAACGGTGGGAACAGGGAAAGGATTGCCTGGACCGGCTGGATGGAGGCGGTTTCGTATCCCAGACCAATAAAATGATACGGGAACTGGAACGGCTTCCAGGGCAGGTAAAGACGTATGAGAAAAGGGCGGATGAACTGTATAAGAAGCTGACAGACAGCAGATAACGGTTTTTGGAGGAAACCAAGGACCTGAGTGACGATGTGCGGGCTGCCCTGGAGGAGGAAATCAGCCAGTATGAGTCATATGCGGCCCAGGACGAACAGCGCCGCAGGGAGGTTGAGGCGCTGACAAATCTGAGCCGGGACAGGATTCGGTGGATTGGGGAAATGATAGATATGGCCGAGGAGGTAATGGAGTATATCAGTAACTGGGAGCCGGAGGATGAGGACGATGAGTTGGACGAGGCCGCCTTGTGGCAGCCGGTGAGAGAGCGCTGGTCCCAGTATGGTATGCTCTCGCTGGGGGTGGAATTCGGGGTCCGCGATAAGGAAAAGGAAGGTTTTCTGGAACAGGTAGCCAATATGGCAGGAAAAGGGATGCTGGAATTGGTATTGCCGGAAGGAACCGTTGTTTCCGGCACAGACATCAGGCTTTCCGGCACACCGTCTGTCCAGAGGAAAACAGACGGCGGTGGAGATTCCAAAAGCACCGGCTTTTTGACCGGAGTCAGGACGCTGATACAGCGTCTGATTATAGGAGAATATGATATACGCTTTTTTAAGGGGTTTAAAAAGGAGATGCAGAAGGGGGAGTTTTATGAGCTGGAATACATCATTCATGGAAAGGAGAAGGATAAGGATAACTTAAGCGGTGTGGCGGCGCGTTTGGCTGCCTTTAGGGAAGGGCTCAATCTGGTACATATCCTGTCAGATTCCGGAAAACGCCAGGAGGCACGGAGTCTGGCTCTGACCATAGTGGGAGGGACGGGGATACTGCCTCTTGTATCGGTGGTGGCATTTTTTATCATGGCAGTGTGGGCCCTTGGTGAGGCGCTGCTGGATGTGCGGTGCCTGTTGGAGGGAAAAAGGGTACCGGTCATTAAGACGGCCTCCGACTGGAAAATGGATTTGGCAGGACTTTTGGAGATGGGAAGGAGCGGGCGTTTGATTGATGGGGAAGGAGGGGATGGGAATGGAAGTGGAACTGATTATAAAGGTTATCTCCGGATACTTATTTTCGGAGGTTATGATACGGACCTGGTTTACCGGATGATGGATGTAATGCAGGTTGTTACAGCAAGGAAACAGCCGGGATTTTCTCTGGCAAACTGTGTATGTACGGTGAATGCGGAAGCTCTTGTCAGTGGAAAACATGTGTTTTTTTCAAATGGATTGTGGAAAAGTCAGGAGCGGGAGGAGGGTTACGCATATGACACGCGCATGGCTGTAGCCGGGAGTTACCTGGAAGATTACAAAAGTCCGTAGATACCATAGAAATAAGAGCTGCTAAGATTTCAGAAATGGGGAAAGGAGGTTCATGATGATGCCCTTTTTTCTGGTGCAGAATATAAAATTAAAATCGTATTGTCCAGATAACAAAACAGCAAATAAAAATGCAACCGCACCTCTCCAAGTACGTATGCGCTGTCGACTGTCCCATGAAAAAGGGGCATTATCATGGAGCTCCTGTCAGATGCAGGGGAGTTTGTCCATAGAGGCAGCACTCAGTCTGTCCCTGTTCCTGTTCTTATGTTTCTGTCTCATTATGCCTATGAAGATGCTGGACCGCCAGAGACAGATACAGGCAGTAATGGAATCCGTGGGGGAGGAACTGAGTCAGCATGCCTATGTGGAATACTGTTTCCGCACTGCAGAGGAGGGCGGTGCAGAGGTGGATGTGGGGAGGGCAGAGGATACAGCATCTTCTGTCCTGGCAGCAGCATATGCTTCAGCCAGGATATTGGGAGGGATTAACAGAGAGTGGGTGGAAGCCGTATCATTTGAGGGAACGGATATAGGGACGGATGAAATGGTCCATATAGTGATGAGATATCGGATGCGTCTTCCCTTTTCCGTATTAGGAATCAACAGCATTCCCGTGGAACAGGTATGCAGCCGCAGAATGTGGAACGGAGCGGATGGGGGACGTTTTGGAGATGGCGGCAGGGATGGGGATGGAGAAGAGGACGAAACAGTATATATCGGGAAAAATTCCACCCGTTACCACCGCTTAAGGACCTGCCATTATCTTTACAATGATTTAAAAGCGGTGGATTTTGGTACTGTTGGGGAACTGCGGAATGAATCGGGGAGAAGGTATTCTCCCTGCGGGACTTGTGGCGCGGGGAGCGGAAGTACAGGGAACGGAGGTACAGGGAACGGAGGTACAGGGAGCGGCAGTATGGGGAGCGCTGGTACGGTGTATGTCATGCCATACGGCACAAGCTATCATCTGTCTAAAAGCTGCCGGTCCATCATTGCGTATGTTCAGGCAGTTCCATTGTCTCAGGTGGAATATTTTGGGGAGTGTTCTTATTGCATAGGAAAATAATTTGGGAGACGGGGGTGCCGCTTGTTGGGGATATTGAATGGTGATTTGTCAGAACAGTTAACAGTATGGCATGAAATAGCGGGAGTAATGCTGCGCTGCGGTTTCCTTATGATGCTGTTAATTGGAGCGTGGCAGGATATGAGGAATCACAGGATAAAGCTCAGCCTGATTGTGATATCGGGAGCCGCAGGAGCCGTTGTGCGATGTATGTATATTATGCTGGAGGCAGCAGTCAGATATCAGATTTCCGTCTCCCATCTGCCGTTTGGTTTTATAGCGGGTCAGTTTAAAGATACAGCCATGGCCATGGCTGTAGGAGGAGGATTGCTTCTTCTGTCCCGGATAACAAACGAGGCTGTGGGGAAAGGGGACGGATGGTTCTTTCTGGTATCAGGCATTTATCTGGGGGCAGTGAAAAATCTGGTTTTGCTGGCAGGCGGTTTAGGTGTATGCTTTTTGCTATCCGTGGTTTTGATGTTTAAAGGGATTCTGCAGGGAACAGACAGGGGAAGGCTTCGCATTCCTCTTCTTCCGTTTCTGATCCCGGCGGGAATCGGGGTGATGTTCATATGAAAGAAAAAACGCTTAAGGCAAGTCTTACAGTTGAGGCGGCATGGATTATGGCCATGGTATTGCTGTCCGTATCGGTGATGCTCCAGCAGGCAGCCCGTATTCATGATGAGACCAAGGCCGCCATGGGTCTGCATGAGGCGGTGGAAAAGGGACGTCATGGAAGCGTGCGGGAACTGGAAGCCTCTGTGTCCGGGGCACAGGAACATATGGGCCGTCTCATGTTTTTTACTGACTGCAATCTGATGATAAAGGAAAAAGGACAGAGGATATACGGAGTAAGCAGAGATGGGAAATGGAAAAGGGAGATTGAGGCGGGAAGGTTCCGGCCGGAGATATTCCTGCGCAAGATTACTTTAATTGAAGGGCTGGTCAAAGAAGATGGAAATTAGCTACAGGAGAGAAGCAAAACGCAATTACCTGGTAGCGGGGATGGCAGAGACCACAGCCGGATATGAAGCCAGAATGCTGGCCCACAATGAGATTTGCGGGCTGCTGAGGATGTACATAACATATCAGGATGGACGGCCTTCGTATTGTTATGACATCACCTCCAGACAACCGTTAAGCCGCCTTCTGGAGACCCGTTTTATAACCGGGGATGAGATATGCCAGTTATTAATTCAGATACATACAGCATTGAATGGTATGGAGGAATATCTTTTAGACGCAGGCGGTGTTTTGCTGGAACCGGAATATATTTATGTGGAGCCGGAACTGTTCCAGACCGGTTTGTGCCTGGTTCCCGGCGCTCAGGGTGATTTTCAGGAGAAACTGAGCCGCCTTCTGCAATACATTCTGAAGAGGATAAACCATAAAGACAGGGAGTGTGTCGTCCTGGCTTATGGGCTTTATCAGGAAAGCCTTAAGGAAAACTGCGGGATGGACGATCTGCTGGGGCTGATTGCGTCAGAACGGCGGAAGGGGAAGAAAAGAGCGTTATTTAGGGAGCAGGAAGAAGATTTTGTGAAGAAGGGAGGCGTGCAGGGAAGGGATAATTGGGAGAAGGAACAAAAGGGAAAAGATGAAGAGAAACAGGGGAAAGAGGCGGATACAGGGCAAGGCAGAGAAAATAGTGTGAAAACGAAGAAAGAACAGGGGGAGGACGGGGGGAAGGACCTGGAAAAGAAGGAAAAGGATGAAAGGAAAGGAAACATTTTTATACGGCAGTTTATTTTATGGCTGTCAGTGGCAGTTCTTTGTCCATTGGCGCTGTGGCTGTTCAGAGGGATGACAGCGGTCTTCGATAATTGGAAAATGTTAGCAGCAATAGACGGAGGCTTACTGGTTATATTATCAGCCATCAATATATACGGGCTGTTCAATGGGCATAGGGCTGATAATGGAGATGATACAGACTCAGGCGAGGAGCAGGACCCATGGAGAATTTTGTATGAGGACGAAGATGAGGATTTGGACATTCAGCCTTCTCCCGTGTATACGAATGAAAATAAAAATGAATATTCCCAAAAAATCCCACAAAACAGTGCCGAAGAATCCTTTCAGACTGTTCTTTTATCAGAGCGGCCGGCAGAAGGGGAAGAGGTACGGCGCTTATCCGCTCTCAACGGTTCGGATGAAGACATTGTAATATCCTATTTTCCCTTTGTGATTGGCAAACACAAGGATTTAGCCGATTATGTGCTGCTTAAAGATACAGTAAGCCGCTTTCACATAAGATTAGATGAAAATAATGGGCGTTATACTGTAACAGACCTTAACTCTACCAATGGCACCAGGGTCAGAGGCCGTTTGCTGGAGGCAAACGAGACAACACAGCTGGAGCCGGGAGACCAGATATTTATGGCTGACTGCGGATATGTTTTTTATTAGCTGCACAGAGCAGTCCTGTATGTACTTTCTATCTTAAAACAATAGTATGATTTTGGTTGCGAAAATAGCGGATAGCAAGGGGTGGGGGCATAAAAAATAACTTTATTGCGTCAAAGCCACTTAACAAGTCCTT
>ENA-ORSX01001212-ORSX01001212.1-human-gut-metagenome-genome-assembly--contig:-NODE-1212-length-19921-cov-6.282644_pt1 | contig 19921 bp, 25 predicted proteins | sample MGYA00241904_ERZ509172 | MGnify/ENA primary metagenome ERZ509172 (study PRJEB26280, sample SAMEA2338795) | human gut metagenome | biome: human gut; feature: human-associated habitat; material: faeces...
ATAACTAAACATAAAAATTTGTCGAAAGATAAAAAACAATCGGATTTATTTGTTTAAATACTATACAAATAAAGTATAAAAATGTATAATATAATAAGAAATATATGGGAAAGTTTGATTATCTGCAAACGAATTCCTAAAGCTATGACCTAAGCATAACAAAAAAATGTTATGCATTTTTTTTGCCTAAGTAAAAGAAAATAATATATATTAACATAAAAATATATATATTATTTTTTAGCATTTTAATCATCGCTCGCATTTTAATATCCTTTACTTACTCTGCATAACAGGTTTCATGTTGCTTATCCATAACTTTATATGATGCATTTGGTCCATCGTACATAGTTGCATAAACATCAAATTTATAAATTCCTCCCCCATTATATGTTGCTCCAATTCCGAAATGTTCTTTACAAACGCCATAGTCATATACAGTTTCTAATTCTTTTCCAAAAATATCATAAGCTGTCCCTTTTCCTTCCATAAAGCTTGCATCATTTGTGTTATTAATATAAGAGAAGCTCGCCTTTGAATGGGTACACGACACTGAAAATCTTGTAGCTGCACGAGGTAATATATTATTAACTTCCTTTCCTTCAGCTGCAAACACATGACTTCCACATACCAAAGTTCCTACCATCATCCCTATTACCAAATATCTTTTCTTCATCTTCTTTTCCTCCTTCAGTAAATACACTGTTCCAACCAGATTAATTCTTCTTTTTCTCACTTTATAATCCGGTTAAATTTTCTCTTTACATTTTATCTAAAATTATATCATTCCCCTCCTTCCTATTAAAACTTCTATTAAGTATTGCGAAACTCTAAATATATTAAAAGTTTTTTCCTTTAAGAATAATAAATCCATAATACTTTTTCAAAACATATCTTGCCAACTATATTATGTCTGTAATCACTCTTTTTTCCTCATAAAACTTATGAGCTTATTAAAAACTATTCATCCAAATATATTTCAAGTTTCACATTTACTTAAAAATTCATATCTTATTTTTTCTAAATCCACTATTTTAACCTTTTGTAACACCTACATTTTAATCGACGCGACATCTGAGAAATTGCTCCCCAGACTTCCCCACCTCCTACCAACATCATTGCTATACATATAGCCTTAGCGCACATATCTCCTCCACATTTAAACATCAAGATATATATCGCACTTTCTACTAAAACAATCACGATACTTCTATATCTGAACACCTTTCTTTCCATCTCATATAAAGGTTTATTTGCACTTTCAACCGGAGACCACAAAAAAATTATTATAATTGTTATTAGTACAAACAAATGTTGAATCTTCTCCGGTATTGACACGCAATGTATTACAGCTATGCTCAATATAATACTTATCCATGAAAGATATTTACATCTTCTTTCACTGGATGCATGGTAGCCGCCCGCATAAAGACGCAACGGAATATATACCATTTCAAATACTACTGCGGCTATCACTTCATCCATGAGTATACCTAATATAAGGGTTCCCGTCACATCTATGAGCAACTCCCGAATCCGCTGTAGCCCATAAGCTACTACTTTAACATCAGCTTCATCTACATAGCCCTCTTCCGAAAGTCTTTGAAGCAATCTGTTCATCCCTTATATTTTCTCAGTTTCTGCAGCTGATCTCCCAGTTCTTCCTGATAGTACCTCCTATGGCAAGTCACATTAACTGACAACGTTGCAACTATCATTGCCAGCCCCATAATTATTCTGGAAGCTCTTTGGTATATTTTTTTCATTTGTCATTTCCTCCCTCGAATTCTTATTTACAATTACAAAATACCATATTCCTCCATTTTTTAGTTCCAAATGGAAAAATTCATGCCTTACATAGAAAAATTAAAAACGACTAAGGTGTTACACCCTAGTCGTCTCTAAAAACATAATAATATCTATTTTAAAAATCTCATTATCATAGCTCATTTGCATCGTACCATTATACTTATCTACTATCCTTTTTACATTTTCCAATCCTACTCCATGTTGCTCAGCATCTTTTTTTCTGCTAAATATCTTCCCCTGCTCTTTGTTTATTTTCCCATCAAATGTATTATATACACTGATATACAAGACACTTTGGGAAAATCCAATCCGTATATCGATAAATCTATCATTTACTTTTTGAACCGCTTCTATAGAATTATCCAATAAATTGCTCAATAACACATTTAAATCAAACGCTGACATAAACGGCTGTTCTGGCACATCTATCTGTATTTTAATATCACTCCCCGCCTTTTTCTCTCCATATTCCAGCTTATAATTTAAAATACTGTCTATTTCTACATTCCCGGTTTTCACATACCCTTTACTTGTATTAAGATTCTCTCCTAATTCCGCAATATATTCCTCGACTCTCTGATATTCCTTATTCTGCAAATATACTCCTATCAGAGCAAGATGGTTTTTCATATCATGTCTTAATGATCTGATATTTTCTTGAGATTCTTTTATAATGTCAAATTGATTGGCATACATACGGATCTGCTGTTCCATTTCAGTATTCCTAATCTTCTCTCCCCACAATTCTGCCATTTTTTCATAAATATAGTAAGTGCTCAGATTCATCAGGCAAATAACGCTCATACAAATCAAAACTGCTTCATTTGAATAATTTTGTATTGTAATAGTTTCTGATAAAATGACACTTCCCACAGCAATAAATACGATATTCGCATATCCTCCCGTCGGCAATTTTCTATACTGCTTCTGAAATATCAATCGTTCTAAACACAACACAATTAATAATCTCAAAATAACAGAACATAATACCCCTGTAACTTCATTTTCCACCAAAAATGGAACTTCGAAAGAAATTTTCCATACAATATTCTCGGCAATAATCCCTGATGCATTAGAAACTGTGACTGCAAATATTTTTCTCCATATAGATCCTTCAAACAAAATTACTGCAACAATCAACAATCCCATCCACAAAGATAGTGTTGTCAAATTGGGAATATTAAAAAAATAATATACCAGCCAATTGATTGCCCATACTCCTAGACACAAAAGAAGTGAATAAACTGTCTTCACTTTCTTGACAGGCAAAAACAACTTTATAACCCTAATATCAATATATATACTTAAAAGATTAAAGATTGCACTAAATAAGGCATCATAGACTTCCATATCGCACTATCGCCTTTCAATATTTTTTTCTAATAATTTTTGCTGCACCCCTTTTCTAAACGCCTGACTAATAGGGAGCCATTCTCCATTTACCATTTGAATTTCTTCCACGCAAAATTCTGAAACAAAATCAACGTTTATGATATAGGATTTATGTATTTCCCAAAATCGATTCTGATCTACCTGTTTTTTAACATCTTCCATTTTGCCATAAAACTCTATTTTTCCATGCTGCACTGTATTGATACATATTTTCTTGCCAGCACATTGAAAATATATGATTTCATTATCTGAAATTCTACGCTTTACTCTTTTTACATAGCATTCAAAAAAATTTTTCTTGTCCGAAAACAATTTTATATATTCCTTCATAATTCTTTCAATATCATTCATTGTTATCGGTTTGATCAAAAAATCCATCGGTCTGTTGCGAAATAACTGCATTGCATAATTTTCTTTTGAAGAAACATATACAATCTGAGTAACTTCATTTGAAATATCCGCGCGAATCATGCGCCCTACCAAAATCCCATTTACACGTTGTCCTAATTCTATGTCCAAAAACAGCAAATCAAGTTTTGGCTTTTCATCTAGAAATTGTAGATATTCTTCCCCTGATGTGAATACTTCTGTCTCAATCTCAATTCCTTCCTTCTTTGCATATTCTTTTAAATATGATTCAATTTGAAATCCAAAAGTCAAATCATCATCACATATCCCAACCCTATACATCTTATCTCCTTTCTGATTCGATGTATATCTTAACCTTTCATTTTCACACATGCAAGCGTTATTTCCCTTCTTTTTTATCAATTTCCTTTAACGATACCTAGCAATTATATATTGTTATGCACAAAATATCAAATATTATTTGCTAAATAATTTTATTTTTTTGTGAAATTGCTACAATATAGAAATGGAGGGCATTATGAAAAAAATTGATATCCAGATTCAAAACCGACATTCAGAAAAATACGCTACTATCGGGCGTAATATTGCCTACTATCGCAAACAACAAAACTTATCGCAAGATGGACTTGCCGATCTTGTCGGTATCAGCCGCCAGCACATCGGAGCTATAGAGGCTACCAATGTAAACCGCAAAATGTCCATGGATCTTTTCTTCGACATTGCTGAGGTTTTGGGACTTGAACCAGAGCAACTCCTAAATATCAAATTATAATATTTCTTCTTAAGCTTTTTGGACTTTGCCATTTGCCGACTCATCCCGAATCAGAACATCCAATATCCGGATAACTTTCCCGCAATTCGACAAGCACGCTGTCCGTAATAAAATTTATGACCTCATCAACGCTGTCCACTGTTGCCAGAAACCACTGGATATCCAAATGAATCACATCATACCGGCTGAGATGTTCCAAAAAATCCGTGCTTTTACCAATGTTTAATTTTTTCAAATATTTCTCCAGAGCTACAACCTCTGCTGTAATATGCCGTGAGCATATCAGCCGTAATGGACTTTCTAAACCATCTCGGACGGCTGTTGCAGATATACCCCTGCTTTGTCCCCATTACCCTGTTCGTATATTCTAACAGTCCTGTCTTATCAACATAAATTTCTAAATTTAATACTACCTGAAACGCATTGTTATCCGGATTTAAGAATCTTCCCATCTGTTCAGCCCCTTCCTTGCAGTTGCCATTCCTTCCCTTTCTATGCTCTCCCTGTTACCTGTGATTTTACTATCCGCACTTGTAAATAGCAAACTTACTCATACCCTTCCCCGCAGCCCATCCAGCCAGTCCGCATCAATCCCAACCAGATACCAGTCTGCTGCCTTTTCAATCCGGGTACGCACCCATCTTTTTCCTACCATCACCTCCACCCCTTCCCCGCAGTACAGGCCATGATAACATTCTTCCAACCCGAAGCGAATATTATAGCGCTCCTCTTCCCTGTCAAAATACAATGCTCCCTGTCTTTTCTCCATTCTGTTTTCCTCCTGTAAATCTCGATATTATACAAAGTAAGTTCTCATTCCAGAAGATACATTCCTCTTCTCTCAAGTTGAATTTTCTCCAAGATTTTTCACGGAAATAAAAAGGGCAGGTATAAACAATCCGTTTATATCTGCCCTGACGCTGTTTCTTATTCTGCCTTACAAAAATTTTTCTTTATCCTTCTTGTTATAGAGGAACCTCCGCACTTCTAAGGTTTGAAAACACTTCTTCATGTGTATATCTTCCGTCATCTTCCATAGCTGCCTTGTCAGCTTCATCAAGCGTACTCTCCACGCCATCCGTTAACTTTGAGTACTCTTCCAAACTTAATACAACCATATCTCCATAACCTTTCTTTGCGAAATATACCGTTTTTCCTCCTGCCGCTGCCTTTTCGACATCCGAGAATTTATTTCTTAAATCTGAAACTGGTCTGTATCCTCAAAATCTTTCTTATCATGCCCAAATATAAATACCTTTACAATAAGTAAGATTCTAAAAAGTTCAGGCTGCCTTTTCCTCCGGTTCCAGCAGCCCCATTTCCTGAAGGCTCTGATAGAGTCCCGCAAAATGTCCTTCCAGTTCCTTACTGAGCAGCCGATACAAACTGCCAAAATTCTCCTTTCTCTGCTTCCTTCCTGTCTGTTCCCGCTCAAATGCCCGAATCCATGCCTCTGCCCGTGAAAACAAGTGGAACATGTCCGCATCCGTCAAAAAGATTTCTACAGCTCCTTCCGAAACAAAGCTGTCCTTTTTACAAAATGTCCCTCCGTTGCTGTTTTTCCCTTTAATCCCAATCCCGTTCTGAATCTGGACCGACCACGGATATGCCCGCTTTTTCCCAGCACTGTCTGTTTCATACCTGCTGACCATAAGTTTTGTCACATTGGCGTACTCTTCCTTCTTTATGTTTCCTTCTTTTTTTACCTCCCCAAAAATCTTCTGCCGAAACATGGAAAAAGTCTGTACACCACTGAACACTCTGGAATACAGATATAAAGCCTCATCCGGGCTGATGTTTGCATATACGCTGACTGACTTCTGCCCGGTCCCTGCCGAATAATCCACCATCTGGAGACGGATCAGGGAATATCCCTCCTCGTCCTCTTCCCCGGACGCATGGATGTGGGCAGGATATGCTGTCCCTGCCGGTTTTAAGCTATCTACCAGTTCAAGAAGAGCCTTGTCTGTCTTATATACCGCTATCTGCCGCGAAGTGAGCCTGCTGTAGTCTGTTTTTCCACCATTCTTTCCCAACCTTTCACCTACTTTCCCGTATACTGCCGGATAATCCCTGCCATTGCCGCAGGCATCCGTTCCGTATCCGATATGTTCAAAAATCCTTTTCCATAAATCCGTCCAATCAGTTCCCTGTCTTCCCCGATTGCCGCTGCCATCACATGGATTCCTCTATGCTCCAGCTTTTCTCTTTCCCATCTGGTATCCGCTATCCCTGCTTCCCCCCGATATCCTTCCGCAAGAGGAAGCCCATCCGAAATAACAAATAAAAGCTTCTGTCCCTCAGCTCTTTTTCCAAGCCGCATCCCTGCATACGCCAAGGCAGCTCCGTCCCTATTATTCCATCTGGAACAGATTCCCGTAAGGCGAAAACAGTCCTTTTGATCCCATGCGTCAAATTCTGCATAGGAATACAGCTCAACACTCTCTTTTTTCTCGCCAATTCCTGTGGAATGACCAAGAATCAGTACGGGAATCCCGAGCCTTTGGCAAAAGCGGTATATCACACAGGCGGTATATCGCGCACTGCCAATCCGGTTATGGATATCCATGGATGCAGACTCATCGATCAGTACCGCCACCGCCGCGTCCCGGTCGCCCGGAATATTCCGGCTCCTAAAAATCCTGCCATCCCTGCGGTAAATCTGGCTCCCACAGACTTTTTTCCCCTGTACCATCCCTTTCTGAAATCTTTCCTGTTCCTCCAGATACGGAGCAGTCAACCGTACCATTTTTTCTGCAGCCGCATCCACCTTCTTCTTCATTACTGCATATCGGGCAATCTGTTCCGGTGTCGGCTCCGGCCTTATAATCCGCAGCTTGTGCCCTTCATGGATTTTTTCCAGCTCCAGCTTATCCATACTCTCCCTTAATTCCTGCTCGAGCACTTCCTGTTCCATTTCCGTCACAATTTTTCCGACTGCATCGCCGATTTCCTTTAATCCATCCTCTCCTGCTGTCTTTTCCCGATGTTTCCCACCCAACACAGCAGCTTCACGTCTTCTTTTTTCTGCCTCTTCTTTTGTATCTGCAGCCTTGGATTCTTTCCATTCCCCCTTTCCATTGCTGCCTTCATATTCCGGGTAATTCTGTTCCTTCCCGTTTCCTTTCCGCCCAAAAGCCTCCTTTACAAACTCCCACAGAATCAGCAATAGCTTGTTTGCCGCCCTGAAACGCACATCCTCGTCTACCGAAATTACCGCCTCATCCAGCGTCTCTTTGCACCGTTCCAGCATTCCCATATAGCTCCCGCCTGCACGCTCCCAGTCATTTACTTTTTTTGTCCTAAGATACTGCAGGAGGACATTTTTCATGATGGAAAGGCTGTCCATCCCGTATTCCTGCATCTGCCGGATGCTCTCTGCCTGTTCCATGTCCCATCTTCCAAGGAACCGGATACCTTTTTGGGCAATCCCGCCATATTCTGCACACTGCCTTGCTTCGATATACATATCTTCCAGAATATTGTGCAGATATAAAAGCGTTTCCCTGATTACTCTCAGTTCCTGTTCCTTTTTCTGGTTCAGGCATGTCTGCAGTTCCCCAAGCGCCTGCCTTTCCTGCTCATTTTTCGGTTCTGGCAATTCCGGGTATAATATCCCCTCCCGAATCCCGGAAGCGTAAATCCTGCGCTTTTCAAAATTGCTGAAATTGATGTGTCCGCACTCATGCGCCGCCACCCCTACTATGCCAAGCACTTTCTGTTCCCGGCTTCCCGATCTTGCTGCAGCCGCCGCATTGATACGGATATTTTTACCATCTGTACAGCCTCCGGCATCCATCCTGTCCCGATTCCACACCACAGTCAAGCTTTCCGGTCCTTTCCTGCAAAATCCTTTCGCCATCCCAAAAAGATAATCCTGAAACCATCTTCCCAGAAAAAAACGCTGGTCTGTCAGATTTTTATTTTCCTGCTTCATTTTTCCTCCATTCCCGGATGCCCCTTTTTATGCTGCCGGACATTTCATCATCATCCTCGCGGATGCAAGAATTTCTGTTTGGATATCTGCCTGATCTGTCATTTTACTGATAACCGTGCTTTTCAGTTCGCCGCCCATATCCCCACTTTCCATCCATGCGCGCACCCAGTCCTCGTATTCCCGGTATCCGCATATCCCGCCTGCCGCAATCACATCCGCATAATTTTTCTTCAGTCCATTTAACAATTTTGCCATGTTAAGAAGTTCTTTTTTGTCTCTGCATCCGGTTCTGATTCCCGCCCGCTCCGCCATTTCTTTTTCTGTCAGGCTCTCCTCATCGATTAAGAGGTTTAATCTGGACAGTACGGACTGATTCATCGGACGGCATCCGTTATAGGCGGTATTTGCAGTCATGATGATTATCGTATCCGGATTTCTCCGCACTACTTCCCCGTCCGCCAGCGTTACCGCCGCACAGTCATCCAAAAGGCTGTTTAATTTTACCAAAACGCCTGCCCGGCCGACGACCGTAGGTTCCTGAATTTCAATTACCGAAGGTCTGCGGCAGCCCTGCACCAGCTCCGATTCCACCATTACAAAATCCTTTTGTATCTCCGCTTCCCGTTTTCCTGCCCGGTAAGCTTCCCCAAGAAGTTTTTCAAAGCCCTCCTGCATTCCAAGTCCTTCTTCATAATTCCCGGTCAGTTCCATCAATACTCCTGCCGGGTCCATCATAAATGCTTTCCAGTCGGCTTTTATCCCTGTTTCCGCAGCCGTTTTTCCCGTATTAGGCATATAACTTGAAATCAGGTCGCTTTCCTCTGTTCCTTCCCCACAACAAAAATAATAGTAAGGAAGCCCAAGGCATTTTGCGATGATCTGGACCGTCGTGGTCTTTCCTGTTCCTGCTTCTCCGCGCAGCATGAAGTTACGCATCCCGGTCTTCGTAATCTTTCTTAAAATATTTTCCGCATTGGCAGATACCACATAATCTTCCGGGATATCCGGTATTTTTCCTTTTTCCTCCTCTTCCAGCTCCTTTCCCCAGTGGTATTTCTCCATTGCCTCACCTACCGTACATTTTCCGGCACATCTTTTCCCTTTCCCCCTTTGGAAAAGCTGGAACTGTCCCTTTAAGACCACATCCGGCACATACATCCCAAAATCCTCTTCCTCCAAGCTCCCAATCTCTCCGTTTTCTGCCACCTCACTGCTGCACGGCACCAGCCTTCGTACCAGCCTCCGGTAAAAGTTATCGCACAATATATAAGCTGCTTCGATACATTGAGCCCCATCCGTGTCCTTGCACTTCCTGTACCGTTCCAGTTCTATCAAAAATTCCCGGTCCTGTATCCTGCCCTCTACATAGCTTGCAAATGCCAGCATCATCATGCAGAAGTTCCCATCTGTCCCGTCCGGTCCTATCTGTCTGGAAATAGATTTTTCTCCTGTATTTTTCTGTCTTTGGAAAAACCCTCCATTTGCCGGATTATATAAAAATGCGCACCGCCCTGCAGGATGGTCGTATTCCATACAGTAATACAATATCTTCCCCTCTGTGTCGCACACCAGTCCAGCTGCGCCTTTTTCCTGCTCCCACACCTCTAAGAACTTTCCAATCCCACGCAAAGTCGGTCCATGCAGCGTTGCTTTCTTTGTCCGCCTCATATCGTTATATGCGGAACATCGTTCCAGATAGGTCGTGGTCTTCCTGCCTTCTTCCTCTGCCAGCGTTTTTACCGGCTCCGGCAGGGGTTCCGAAAATGTCCAGCTTTCCAATAATTTCATCCTTGCTCCTTCCTATGACAGTCTGACCGCCCGGGATATTTCCCGAGCGGTCAGGCCTGTCCTTTCATGCTGCATTCTGCCTGTCCTTCATTTCCTGACGGATACGCAACGCCAGTTTTGTATTCCGTCTTTCCACATCTGACCGATGGATCGCCTGGACCACAGACGCCGTGCTCCCCACCAGATACACCGCCGCTGAAGCTCTTGTTACCGCAGTGTATAGGATATTTCGCTTTAACATCCGGTAAAAAGCCGGGAGAACCGGCATGATCACCACCGGGTATTCGCATCCTTGTGATTTATGGACCGTGATGGCAAAAGCATGCACCAGCATTTCCATATCCTCTTCCCGATACACCTGACTCCTGTCCTCACTGTATGTCACGGACAGTTCTGTTTTTCCATCCTCTCCGAGCCAAACGTCCTCTACCCTGCCGATATCCCCGTTTGAGACTGATTCCGTATTTTTTATCTGCATGACTTTGTCCCCTTTCCGGAATACCACATCCCCACAGCTCATTTCTACACCGCCATTTCCCGGGTTTACCGCCTCTTGCAGCAATCGGTTTATATCCTGTGTTCCTACTACTGCCTGTTTTTTGACCGGGGACAGTACCTGCACATCCTCCAGCCCTGCCTTTTCTGCCAGTTCCCGGTACAATCCTACGATACAATCTGCCGTCTGCTCCGGGGAATCTGTCCTGATAAACCGAAACTCCTTTCCAAATTTCAGTCTTGTCTTTCCTGTATTGATCAGTTCCGCATTTTCCAACAGAAGCTGGTTGTCTTTCTGCCGATAGGATACATCCAGCACAGTGACCGGTATTTTTTTACAGGCTATCAACTCCCGAAACACATTTCCAGGTCCCACGGATGGCAGCTGGTCTACGTCTCCCACAAAAACTACCCTGCTTCCCTCCGGAATCCTCTCCAAAAGCCGCGCCGCCAAAAACATGTCCACCATCGTCATTTCATCCACAATGACAAGAGATTCTCCTATCATTCCCGTATCTTCCGGTTCTTCTCCCTCATCAGTCAGCCCCAGTGCCCTGTGAAGCGTCATAGCCGCATATCCTGTGCTTTCAGCCATTCTCCTGGCAGCCCGCCCGGTCGGGGCTGTCAGGAGCACGTCCTCCTGCGGGCAGGTCATCTTAAAAATCCTTAGGATTGTCCGCAGTACCGTTGTTTTGCCCCTCCCAGGTCCTCCCGTAATAATGGATACAGGGCTCTTAAATGTATTCAGCACTGCTTCCTTTTGCTTTTCTCCGAGGCAAATGCCATCCAACTTCTGCGCCTTTTCCAGCACTTCCCTTACATCTGCTTGAGGGATATCTGCCTCCAGAAGGCGCACTGTCTCTTTTGCAGCCACTGCTTCATCCCGATAATTCTTTTTTAAATAAATCCCGCCATCAAAAGCTTTCAACCGCCCTTCCTTTACCATCCGGTTCCCTGCATCGCGAATCTTTTTTTCTTCCACCGGGGTCTGAAGCCGCCCCAACAAGATTCCTGCCTGCTGTACTGCTTCCCCTGCCTGCAGGTATAAGTGCCCCGACAGCGCTGCCTGTTTCAGCACATGCTCCAAAACTGCCTGCAGCCTCACGATACTGTCCGCCTGCAGCCCTTCCATTTTTCTTGCAACAGGGTCCACTGTCAGAAAGCCCATCCCGGCAACCTCTGTCAGTCGGTATGGATTTTCCTTCAGGATATCCACCGCTTTTTCCCCAAATGTTTCCTGTATCTTTCTGACTCTGTTTGCCGATACTCCGTAAGGCGCAAGGTATGCCATCAGCTCTCTTACCCTGCTGCTCTCTAAGAAAGTGCTGCGTATCTCCTCCAATTTGGCAGGGGTAATCCCCCGGATATCCAAAAGCCGGTCCGGTTCCTGCTCCATGACCCGAAAGGTATCCTCCCCGAATCGCTCCACGATCCGTTCTGCCGTTACCGGTCCAAGACCTTTAACCAGTCCGCTGGAAAGATATCCGACTATCCCCTCACGCGTTTTGGGAAGGAACGTCCGGAACGTACTTACCTGCATCTGCCAGCCATACCTGTTTTCTTTCCATTCCCCATCCAGTTCTGCCAGCAGCCCCTCCGTATCTGGGAGCTGCCGTCCCGCTGCTTTAAAGCAGGGCATTGTACCACAATATTCCGAAACTGCCTGTAGCGGAATCGGGTCGTTTGTCTTATAGACCACGACCGAATATCCTGTCTGTTCGCTATAGTACACGCGCCGAACCGGTGATGCTGTAATCATGACGCCCTCTCCGGAACAGACAGCCTGATATATTTCCCACTGACCCTTGCTCCCGCTATCTGCTCTGCCTTTGTCCATTTTGCAATCTCATGCATATGCCCGGAAGGAAAATCTGTCAGGATTGCTCTGCGCCGATATCCTTTTTCCGTATTCACGTTACAGATTCCATCCGGACGTATCCATGCTTCTTGTATCCCCTCTTCCTGAAGGTCCCGTATCAGTCGGGCTATCCGCATCCTTCCATAGTTGTTATACCAGTCCCGCGCCTTTAAGTATCCCGTATTTTCAGAAAAATCAGGCTCCTTATTTTTTGTCTTTCCGCTCCCTTTTTTTACTGCCCTATTGCTCGGTACACATATCCGGCTGGTACATACAAAAATTGCAAGGAGCAGGAGCCCGGATGGGACTGCCGCCACCAGCACAGCTCCTATCAGTTCCATCAAAAACGGATGCGTCTTCCATGCCACGAACACCACACAAAGCGCGCCCAGCTCCAATTCAAAACGGTATTTTTTCAACATCCGCCATCCCCTTTCTCTGTCTTTTTTCTGTCCTTTCTTTTTATCCATTTTTCTTCCATCCTCTCTTCTGTCAATTAAAAGGCAGGTCCTCTTCTCCAAGCTCTTCCGTATCCAAAAATCTGTTGTCTGCTTTGGGGACAGCCTGTCGCTCCTTTCCTGCCGTCTTCTTTGCCCCTTCGCTTCCCTTTGCCGATTTCTGCTTCCCAGCTTTTGAACCCTTTTCCATATTTTGAGGTTCCTCCTGCGCTTTTTTGCCTGTCTGGTCCGGTTCATCCTTTCCATCCGCAAACTCGATTCCTTCCACAATGAGCTGTGGATAGCTTACTTTTGTTCCATCCTTTGCCGTAAAAGATTCATTTTCAATCCGTCCTTTCACGGCGATACGTTTTCCCTTTTTCAGATATTTCTCTGCAAACTCCGCAAGCTTTCCAAAGCAGATGCACTTAAAAAAATCCGCTTTCTTTTCCATATCTTTTTTTACTTTTCGGTCTACTGCAATATACATCTTCCCGATCACTGTCCTGGCCTCATTTTCCGCTATCCATATCTCTGGATCGCCTGTCAGTCTCCCTACAAAAATACATTGATTCATCCCGTCCTCTCTTCCTGCCGCCATGCGGCTATCCTTTTACCGTCCTGTCCGGAAAATCTCCTTTCCTTGTTCCGGAAATATCCGGCAAAATAATTCTTCATACCGACGATATCCTTTTTCATTCAACGGCACCTCCATGGAAATCCTCGACCAGAGAATCATCTCTTCCTCCGGCACATGATAGGGACCTTCTTGAAAAGTACCATCCCCTGCCATCCGCGGCACGCATGGCGCTGCGATTTCTTTTAATGCACCGATAGTTTTCGCTTCCCGAATCCATGCCAGCTTTTTTTCCAGCACTGCCTCTGTCAACATCGGCAATATTCCTTCTGCCCGATACGCGGCAACCTGACGTATGACTGCCTCCGTTGCTTCGACCTGAGCCTTCTCCAGTCTTGCTGCTATCCTGCCGCATGTTTTTTCCGACTCCTTTTCTAAAAACCAGAAAAAAAAATCATGCAGCACCTTCTTTCTGTCTGCATGAATAAAGATAATCGTCAATTCCCTTACAGCTGCCGTCCCATAATCCTCTCTGGTCCATATGCCACGTTCCTCTCCTGCACGGTATCCTGTGTTCCCCACACGCCCTGTACAGACGGCTGCACCCTTTCTGTATGTTGTCTCTCTTGCGCTCCTTATGGCAGCATACTTTTCCTTTTCTTTCACTGGCGCAGTCCAGGCAATGCCTTTCCTTCCGATCACATACCACCGGCATCCATTTGTCCATGTCCATGCACTCCAACACCCGAAGCCCGCTTCCTTCTTTTTCTTGAAGAAAAGATTCCAGACATGCCGTCTGACCCACGCCGGGAATCCCGATAAAAGGCTTCCCGCTGAAACACCAGGCACAATACGCTTTTAATGCGCCTTCTGTTACCGCAACCTCTCCATCCATGTCTCCAAAATACGCAGCAACACTCCTGCTCGAAACCCCATGCGGATATCCGGCACTGGAAAGCCACAGATATTTCCTGCCGTTCTTTTCTTCATCCATCCGAATCTGCAACGCTTGGTACAAGCCATCCTCATCCGGTACAGGAAACAATATCCCTGAACCTTTCGGAAAGGCGATATCCCAGTTTTTCTTCCTATTCAGAAAAAATCCCGGTATACCCCTGACCTGTAATCCACACTGTAACGCCAGACGCGCCAAACGCTCGCCATCCATCCTGTTTCTGCCTTCCACGGACACCGCATGGAGTTCTTTGATCTGCTCTGTGCCCAATCCCCTCTTTTCCAGTTTTCTGCGGTGCTCTTGGCTCAATTGCATGTGTTTCAGTAAAAAGCGGTATACCCTGTCCTTTTCCTGAAGTCCTGCCTCATCTGCCTGCCCTGTCTGCTCACTTTTGCTTTCTTTCCTGTCCTCCCATTTCTTTTCTGAGCCAGTCATCTGACATGAAATCTGTTTCCATGCTTTCTTACATCGGTCAGGACCCTCCAGACCACGCAAGTCCGCATACAACGTCAACATGTTCCCGGACGCATTGCAATGAAAGCAATGATATACATTCATCGTCTTTCCATCTTTCCGAACACAAAAATTCATCTTTCCTCGCCGGTCTCCACAATAAGGACATATGACTCCAAAGCTGTCCCTGCCTCCTGAAAGACGCTGTATCCCCAGATAGTCTGCCACATCTCCGATATCCCAGATTTTCATAAAGACCACCTGCCCTATGCCACATCCCTCTCATTTTCATCCATTGCCTCCAGGATCATGCCTGCCGCAATCCGATATCCGGAATCCTTTCCCCTATAGGAATATGCAAACCATTCCATACGGCTGCGTCCGTCAGGTCCATCTGCGATTTCTCCCATCGTCCTTCCTTTATTGATTCCGATACTGCACATCATGCTGCGCGCATCTTCCACCGTGAGAATCTCCGCAGGCTTTTTTTCTTCTGAATGTCCTGCCGGTACTATCCGTTCACCCGTTTCCTGCTTTCCCTGACTATCCCGCGTCCCGCGGAAATCTCTTTCCATACCTTTCTTTTCCTCTCTGCAGACAGCCGGATTCATATCCGGGTCCTCCGCCCCCTGATTAATCGCAAATTTAGAAAAGAAATAATACTTTAAACAATACGTCCAGGCGCTGCCTTTTGCCTTATCCGGCATCTCGTTCGTCCCGATAGCGTGCAGCACTACCGCCTCCTCATCTGACGGGTCATCTGCATTTTTCCATACAACCTTTAAGTCTGCTTCATAAATCCAGAACGGGGTTTCCGGAAGCCGGCACACAAAAACAGGATTCCCTGCCTCGTCATGACGGGTCGCCTGTTCTTCCACCACATCCATTAAAACCCCTGCCCGGTTCATTGCCGGCGTCAGGTATTTGTAAATATCATCGATCTTTACAAAGTCATAGCTGACTTCCTCATTATGGTTTTTCTTTGCCAATGCAGGCAGCTGTTCCCGCACATACAAAAGCCTTTGCTGTAGATTTCTTTCCATCCTCTTACCCCTTTCACGCGGCATATCTTCTGCAATGCCACTTTTTTGTCTCTTTCCATACCCGGATGCGCAACCGCTCTGCGATATCCATAACACGTTCCATATCCCTTTCCTGATACAGCGCTGCTCTCATCTGCCCTGACGCATCCTCTTCTGCAAAAATACGATTTACCGTCTGTATTACCATTGACCGATCTTCTTCCTGAAAGCAGACTCCGCCGCCTACATGCAGACGCACATACTCTTCAGCCAGCCCTGCCACATCCCTGCGCAGCTTAAAATACTGCTTTCCATACCGGGTACGAAGTTCCGCTTCCGGCACCGCCAGACAGTTTTTCTGTAAGATTGCCAGCTTTTTCTCCAGCTCCTGCTTGAAAAAAACTTCCCATTCTTTCCACGCTTCCATCACGCTGCTTTTGCCCTCTCTTTTTTCGCCAGCTTTCGCTCCAGTCGTCCCGGCACATCAAAGGCTGTATAGCGCATGGTCAGACACCGCGACACTTCTTCCTCCAGCATCAGCATCGCTCCTGTCCCCATATGCTTGCTTTCTGCCAGATACAGGCTCTCACAGATTCCGCAATACACCTCGTATGCCGTGCAGCTTTCCGGCCCATTCGTGTTCATGAACAGGTTTATCGTTTCTTCCCTAAGCTCCGCCGGCATCCGGATATTCTGCAGCATCCCATGCATCACATTTAACGGATAGGATATCTGCACATGGGTCAGCCGTTCCAGCTTACATGCTGCTTCACGGTATCGGCTGAAGGTCGTTTCCATGTTTTCTGCAAACCTTTCCACGCTGTTTTGTCCTTCATGTTCCATCTTTACCGCCATTCCCATGGCAATCCTTCGTTTTCCCGGTCCTACCAGAAGGTGATAAAAGATATTTGCACCGCTGTCTGCCGTGTCTGATGTTGTTACCCGAATCTGTGCGGCAAGCTGAGGACACCTTCCTTCATAAATCGTCATCAGTTTTTCATAAGTCTCTAAAAGTTCCCTGTCCCGAATCTCCCATCGCGCGGTCGCCCTGGATTGCTCAAAACTTCCCCCGGCAAACTGCACTTCTCTATAATTTTCATGGATAGATTCTGAAGCTATATGAAAAATCTGCGGCATCGGCAAAACCTTATACGCGCCTGAATGCGCGGCACGCACCTTACCTTCCCCAATACGCACCAGCGCTGTCCCGCCGGATACCTCCAGACACTCATTTAAAATCCGCGCCAGCTTCTCTTTCGGAAGCAGTGACAGTGCCTTGCCCGAGATACGCGCCCTGTTTTCCAGCGTTTTCATAGCTGTATTTCCTACTGGATAAGTGCCTTTTTCAAAACGGACCATCAATCCTGTATGGCGGCACGTATCTTTCACAATCTCCTTACTTTCTTCTTCCTCCACTTCCACATCAATACAGGTCCCTTCCTCTATCGGAAATATCTCCAGCTTATCTGCCGAAATCCGGTGCCATTCTGCCCGCTCTTCCAGTTCTGTTAAAAATTCCATCATCTTTTCTTCCCGGACAAATCCTGCAAAAAAATCATCCTTAAAGTATAACATCCGCAGTTTCCTCCCTGCATTTCTCCCGATTGGCAAAATATTGGGCGAGCATATTTTTTAATTCTGTCCCGCTTTCTACTAATTTTTCTAAGCACCCAGAAATGAGCATCAGAATCATTCCTGTTTCCGATTCCCATTCCCTCTCTGCGCCATATGCCGCCATCCGGACCATTACCTCCAATTCTTTCAGATACCGCACATGATTTACAGATATATCTTCTAAATCGATTTCTGTAACAGGCTCTTCTTTTTTTTCTCTAATTTCCATCCCATTTTCCTTTCCATTTCTCCTAGTTCTCCAACCTCGGAACGAAAATTCCGGATATCCTTCCATCCTGCAGGATGAACTCATAACCATCCTCTGCCATTTCCAAAAGCTCTTTTACCGAGATTTCATTTACTCGTTCCCAACACACTGCAATCTTCATTTTGCTCCTCCTTTTACCCTGTTTGCAGTCAGGAAAAGGAAGGATTACAAAACTTTCCCGTTCTGTTTTAATCCTTCCTTTTCCACAGTTCTTCATCCTATTGATTTTTCCGTGATACCTGAGGCAATCTGCACTCCTGATTTTCCTATCCTCCTTTCTTCTGTCACAGACAAAAAAAGTCCGTAGAAGCTTCCTCTGCTTCCGCGAACCTTTCTCCATGGTTGATGCCTTGCGGCAAAAATTTTCTTTCCGGCACAGACCGGAACCTCCTTAAATGACTCCGCCTTTTATCCCTTGTCGGATTGCTGTTTAGTGTCAGCACACAAAAACGGATTCACAAACTTCTTACCCTTTCAGCTTATCTGCCGGGAATGACGATGTCAATCCGTTTTCCTAAGTTGCGACTGATATGGGACTTTTTTGCATTAGGTAGCGGATAAATCACTGTTCCCTTCCTCTTTATCTGACTTCATTTGGTAATTATTGAAATGCAAACTCTCTTTTCCTAAAGATCGCTTCTATAGATTTATCTATTGACCTTGCTATCTGCTCTATGCTTCATAACGATTTATTCTCTCTTTCTGAATATTCTCATAAAATGGATATGCTTTTACCCAATGCTCAAACTGTTCCTCATTTTTTACCACAGGCATCATCCATATACCATATGCTAATTAACCTTTTTCACAATTATCGATACAAGAACTACTCTGTTTCCTTTAACAATTATTATTGATAATTAGTAGTTATCTATTATACTGATTCTTTTATCAAAAGAAGGGACGGGTTCTATGAAACCAGAATATTTTGAAGATTTGATCAATTTATGCAAGGATATTTCTGAGCAAGAAAATAAATTATTACCACTATGTGCTGCTGAAAATGTAGTTTCTCCATTCAGTAAAATTCCACTAGATACATTTCTACAGGAAAAATATATAATGGGAGGTATATTAAAATATCAAGAACAAAGTAACTTTGTTGGAAGTAAAAAACTGTACAAAATATATGAGTTACTTACCCGTCAATGTAATAAGGTATATGGATGTAAATATGCAGATGCTCGAACTTTATCTGGAGTCAATGCAGTAATGACTCTACTTATGAGTCTGTTTTCCGCTGGCGACACAATTCTTATTTCTTCTGAGGAATGCGGAGGACATGGTTCCATGCCTAAAATTTGTCGTAGATTAGGCATTAATACGATAGAATTGCCTTATAATTATGATACATATGACTTTAATTATGACGATATCAACAAATTATTACGTTTTCAAAAAATAGATGGTATTTTAATAAGTCTTTCAGATATCATTACAATGCCACAACTAAAAAAAATAGATTTACCAAATGAATGTATTTTGATTTTTGATGCAACACAAATATTAGGGTTAATTGCCGCAAATTGTATAGAGAATCCGTTAACATGGTTCTCACAAGAACAAAAATTCATATTAATGGGAGCTACTCATAAAACGTTACCGGGACCTACTTGTGGATTAATAATGACTGGCAACTTGAAACTTGCTAATCAATTTGACACTTTGATAAATCCAGACTATTTGAGAAACAATCAATTGCATCATATATTCAGTCTAATATTAACTCTAATGGAATTAGAAATATATGGGAAACAATATGGATCGGCAATTATAAATAATGCAAATACTCTTGCAGATAAACTTGTTAAATTTAATTTTAATGTTTTGAGTGCATCTTCACAATATACATATACACATCAGATTTTTGTATCAATGCTTCAAGATGAAGCTGAAAGGTTTTATACAAAATGCTTAGAGTATGGAATTAGTATCAATTTAAGAAATAAGCATCTATACAAAGAATGTGGAGTGCGCATCGGAACACAAGAAATTTCTAGATATGGGTGGAAAGATACAGAGATGCAAATGGTTGCTGAAATATTAAGAGATATCCGAGATAGTGACCAATTCTCCCAAGATATCTCTGATAAAATAAATGACCTTTCAGCAAATAAAAAACTGGGAGTATCCCAAAGTTTGTGTAAACCTTCAAACTGATGTAAGATAGACTTACCA